>SDBV01002737.1_pt1 | contig 26327 bp, 22 predicted proteins | sample 2277081 | NCBI WGS metagenome assembly SDBV01 (sample SAMN10402039, study PRJNA504765) | marine sediment metagenome | isolation source: marine sediment core GS10_PC15, 223 cmbsf | place: Arctic Ocean: Southern Knipovich Ridge | collected 2010 | reverse complement strand
TCATCCGGCCTAATAATCACATCATATTTCTTATTTAGGTCCCCTGCTTTCAGGTCTGCATCCCGGAGGGTTGTATATGGAAATTCAAAATTCTCAAGTAACAGACGGGTACAGCCCTCGTCCATATTGCCGCCCAAATAGCTCTGGTACATGCCGATACGTAAGCGCTTCACCGAACGGCTGGCAGAAGCGTCACTTTCCAGTGCTTTGAAATCAACACCTGTTTTTGTCGCTACCTCATTCAACAACGTTGCTTTCGCCGATGCCGGTACAATAAAGTCCCCGGCATCCAGTCCGTTGCCAGTAACATCTACTCGTTTTACATTTACCCGGGCATTAAAAAGAAGATTCACAGCCGCAAAACTATCATTGAGTTTGCCATCAATTACATAACCGTACTGGCCCTTGTTTACCGCGCCTGTTTGAGCCACCAATGATGTAACTTTGTCGAAATCCATTCCTACACGGGTAGCCACGGGATCAGCACGAACACCCATGTACTCGGCTATATTATCTGTTGACATATCGTAAGGCCGGATGGGCGAGCCATCGCGGAACCGGGTATAAGTATTATCCGGATAATTTGTTTGACCCAGGAGCCAGCGAATGACGCCTCTTTTAGGTTGCTCTAATGAGACAACATAAGTGCCGGCATCGTACACACGTCCTTCATGCGTAAAATCCTGTGCCGATTTGCGCACCTCAATTCCCTGGTTCAGCAAAACATTTACCATTTTATCTGCCGTCAGGCCATCGTGCTGGTCAGCGGGAATAATAAAAGCCACTGTCTTTCCCCGGGCACCTCTTTCGGTCTGTCTCATTGCTTTGAGGGTTGCATTACGCAAAACAGTTTCCCTGTTCCTGGCCGCCATATCAAGCACTGCAACAGCGGCTATCTTTTGCTGTTCCACAATATCCCGTACGTGCCACCAGCCCCCTTCCCAGGGGTTTGGAAACGATGTTTGCTCCTCGTACTCGGGCATTCCCCTGCTCGATCCTCCCAATTGATCGGGATGCACGTACAAGGGTGTTGCCAGGGTGGCGCTTGCAGATTCCGTCAGCATGCCTGCGATGTTATGAAAGGGCGTGATCCAGTGAAATCCGAAATGGCCCCACCCCGAAAATACGGCTGCATTCACAACACCTGACCTCCCGGCTTCTTCTTCTTTATAAGCAATGTGTGCTCCATACCACGCCATCTCACGCCACACGAGCGGATCGCCGTCGGGACGGATCGGCTCGGAATAGGGCGGAACGTACAACCGTGCACCATAAGGACCCATCTGGTGGTGATCAATGTATGCCTGCGGGATCCAGTCCCTGAAAATTATCTTTGCTCCATAGGCAGACTCCACGGTATTCTGCATATAAGCGTCCCGGTTGTTATCGTGGCCAATGTAATGATGGTAGAGCCAGGGTAATCCTGCTCCTTCATACTCGGTGCCCACATATTTGTTATACCACTCCGTTATCATTATCTCCCCATCGGGATTAAAACATGGAATGATAATGGATATCGTATTGTCAAGTATTCTTTTTGTCTCATCATCCTCCCTTGTCAGCATATCGTAGGTCATTTCAGCAGCAGCCTGGCTGGCCGCCACTTCTGATGAATGGAGGCCAAAGGATTGTACAACAACAGCCTTACCGTTGCGGATACCCCCCTCTATTTTATCCTGCGATACACCCCGGGGGTCGCTGAGCATTGCATTGATCCGCTGCAATTCATCAAGGTTGGATAAATTTTCCTCCGAAGAGATGTACAATGCCAGGAAGGGATTACCCAGTGTTGTATTTCCCATATTCACCACTTTCATTTTAGGGCTCTTCTCCCCCAACAGGTTGTAGTACTTTACAAGATCATCCCAATGGGCCAGCTTGCGGTCGGCTCCCATTTTGAATCCAAAGTAGCTCTCCGGTGAAGGGATGTCGTTTTCCTGTGCATTTACAGCAACAGGAGAAACAAACAATGAAATGATGAAACAGAAAAATAGAATTCGTGTACAAAGGTGTCTTGAACGCATGATTAGATTTAGTTAGGTTTATTCACTTTAAATATAATCACAATTAGATACCATTAATAATATAATCCTCCATTTTGGATGACCAGTGGTTGATTTAAATTAATTAATCATCGGTGTTCTCGTGATTTGATGAATCATTTGTCCAATTCAGGGGATTGTTCCTTATATAATTCCGAATATTATTTAATGATTCTTCATTTCTAATGATATGATCGTGAAATCGGGACTGCCATGCAAAATCAACATGAAATTTTCGGGCATTTATTGTTACCGCCGATTTGAATCCCCTTATAATTGATGATAGATTATTTCGCTGTGGCCCTGATTTTGTGGTTGGGGTGATCGAAGAGTCGCCATGCATGGCGTCTCTATGGCCATCATTAAATTCATTATATTCGTTTTTACCAATTGTTATTATCCCATGTAAATGGTTTGGCATTATCACGAATTCATCCATTTCCAAATTCATATCGGGTCTAAATTCAGGTGATTTTAACCATTCTGATTCTGCAATTTCTCCTATTTCCGATAATTTCATTCGATTACCAACAATATCACCAAAATAAAATTCTCTTCCCTGGGTACAGATCGTCACAAAATAAGATCCTTTCCAGCCATAATTCCAATTTGGCATCCTGGCTGATTTAATACGATATATGCCTTGATATTTATCTTCCAACTGAGATCAATTTAAGAAGTATTGTCACAATTACAAAAACCCAATTTGGCAATTCCTTTATTTCTCATTCTACAACAATACCTGGAAAAGGTCCGGGTTATCATTTAAATATTCCCCGAAAAACTTTTTGTCCATCATCCGGGTCATCAATTTTTCCAGGTCCGATTTATGTCGAAGTTCAATGCCCACGATTGCCGGGCCCTTTTCCCGGTTATGTTTTTTGGTATATTCGAAATGTGTGATATCATCATCGGGGCCTAGCACCTCGTTAAGAAACTCACGAAGAGCACCGGCCCGCTGGGGAAACCGAACGATAAAATAATGCTTGAGACCTTCATACAACAGTGCCCGTTCTTTGATTTCGGCACTTCTTGTAATGTCGTTGTTGCTCCCACTGAGAATACAAACCACGTTTTTACCACGCAGCTCTTTGCTGAATTGCTCCATTGCCGCGATAGACAGTACCCCGGCAGGTTCCGCCACAATGGCATCACGGTTGTACAACTCCAGTATAACCTCACAGACTTTTCCTTCTTCCACTGTGATCATAGAATCAAGATTTTGCCTGCAGATGGGGAAGGTGAGGTCACCAACGCGTTTTACAGCAGCACCATCTACAAACTTGTCAATATGATTGAGTGTTGTGATCGACCCTTTATTGATAGACACTGACATTGATGGCGCTCCTGCCGGTTCAACACCAATGATTTTGGTATTGGGGGAAAGTTCTTTAAAAACTGATGACACTCCCGATGCAAGGCCTCCTCCTCCTACAGGTACAAACAGGTAGTCAACTTCATCTGCACACTGTTCCAGTATATCAAGGGCTATTGTAGCCTGGCCTTCAATGATAGCAGGATCATCAAATGGATGGATAATTGACAGCCCGCGCCCGGAAGCCAGCCTGGCAACTTCGATTTTGGAATCATCGAAAGTATCACCCACCAGTATCACATCCACAAAGCCATTTCCAAACATCTTTACCTGGTCTACCTTTTGCTTGGGCGTGGTTGCCGGCATCACAATTGTCCCACTTACATTCAGCAGTTTACAAGATAAAGCAACCCCCTGTGCATGATTGCCTGCGCTTGCACAGATAACTCCCGCTTTCAACTGAGCTTCACCAAGAGAAGATATTTTGTTGTAAGCACCCCGGATCTTGTATGAACGGACTTGCTGCAGATCTTCCCGCTTAAAAAGAATGTTAGCATTGTACAAATCAGAGAGTGCAAAATTTTTAATTAAAGGGGTTTTTTGTGCCACGCCTTTTTCATAAAGTATCTTCCTGGCTTTGGTTACATTTTTAATGTCCGGATAGTATTTCATTTCAATTTGGGTTATAAAAAAGCCCTTCACTGTGTAGAGAAGGGCTTTTTAATGAGTTATTATTCCACTCTCAACACAGGGTCAATGGCCTGATAATGTTTATAATTATGTTGATAATGGAAATATTTATTCCTGAATTCTTCATTTGAGCACAAACATATTTATTTCTTTACACAAATACTCGAAACGCCTGGAGTTTTTACTATTTGAATATCTTATGAGCGTGATTTAATGTGGCTAAAGCCGCATTTGGCTTGAATTTTTATCCGTCCCGTAAACGGGACTGTAATTCATGGTTTCAAATTCTTAAAAAATATCCGATCTGATATTAATTCCCTACCCCACTTTAATACCAACTGAAATCATCCACAATATTCCACTTGTCTGATACGGACGCAAGGTCCCTTGCCAAAAGGAAAGTGCAGACATACATTTCAGGTGACCTTTCCTGGGATTAGTAATACACGCAATATTCCAGTTGCTTTAAAGCAACTGATAATGAGTACCACAATATAGTTTGGCTTTAGCCACATTTTATTTCCCAGACACCCACGTCAAGCCTGTTAAATCATGTTAATGCATAATTGGATACGGACGCAAGGTCCCTGCCAAAAGGAAAATGCTGATATGCCCTCCAAGTGACCTTTCCTGGGATTAGAACTGAATGGGAATTCGATTAATGTAGAATTATGTCGCGGCACCAAAATTTGAGACTATAAATCAGCCACAAGCAATTTGCGGCTACGATTATTTACGTTTCTTCCCCCTTTTTGCTGCATCCAATGCTTTGGAGGCCCACTCTTTTAACTGATCGCTATCTTCCAGAATTTCAAGAGGCACTTCCCAGTATGGCAATCCTATTTTCTTACTGGCTCCATAAACCGGTTCCATACCATATGCTTCATAGTCTTGTTGATTGCTTTCATCAACCCTCATCCGAAACGCATCGTAACCAATCATTGCAAACATGGTTCCTTCCATAAAAAAACCAATACCACCGAACATTTTTTTTGTTTCAACATTCCCAAATGCAGAAAGTTGATCCATTATATAGTCAAGATAGTCCTGCGATACAGGCATACATAAATAACAATTAGCGACAGGAACAAATATACCTAACTAAATTATCCCAGAATTGTCATTAGAAATTTACTACGGCTTCCAATTTACAGTCATTCAGGCACTTTCTCGCTTTTTGATTCTCACCATAATCTTACTATGCTTCCAATTCAAAAAACTGCGAGAGCACCTGACTAACAGCAACTTGAAACCCTCGCTACAAAGTCTAATGACAATTCTGGGATTATTTTGCGCTTCATGGCAATTTTTACCAGTGACGCCTTGGAATGGACTTGCAGCTTTTAATAGATGTTTTTAATGTGAGACGGTGGAATTACCAGTTCAATATTTGTTATCTATGGAAATTTTTCCACCTATTTCAGAAGTCCTTTTATTCATATTTAGTAATCCAAAATAGAAGCAAAAACGAATAAAACAGTTAGTAGTGGTTTCAGAATCTGATTGTTTCGTAAATCCTGAAATCATACTTCAGATTCTCCTCTCTCGAGTTAGTTAGGAAGCTTTTGCCCTCCTTACAAATTTACAACATCGTTTATAAGATTTCAAAAAAACAAATTCAACGAATTACTTACACACCTATAATGTAATATTTCCTAGCGGGGAAGTCTTATTTTTAATAGTTTGCTTTCAAATACAACTCCAATAAAAACTTCATTCCCATATTGCAGCGCAACACTTGATCCCGATAATTGGTCGCCCTTATCCAAATAAATCTCGCTAATAGAAAAGCTGTCAGATCCATCAGGTATCAACAGGATGACCTGCGAAGGTGAAATATTTGATTTATCCTTCGCATGGCCAACAAAGGCCAGTAGTTTAGGATGTGCACCTATTAATAAACTCCCATCGGGGCCAACGGAAATATTGTCAACACCCGTGTGCAGGTTAAGCTCATGGATTTTTTTCAAAGCTCCGGTTTTACTATTTATTTCGTAGGAATTAAGGTTCCCTGCGGTTGTTTCAGTTACAAATAATATTTTGCCATCGTTTGAAATATTAATACCATTTGCATAATTAAGACCATCGACAACCTTTTGAAATGAATTTCCATCAAAATAAAGTACTGATGATTGAGGAATCCGTAAATATTCTTCAAGGGTCCGGCCAAATCCTCTTTTATTACCGTGATCGTTTGTAATGTAAAACCGATTGATATTCACTGCTACAACATCGTTTGGACAACACATAAGATCGCTGTTAAAACTATCCATGTGAAAAAGTGTGTCGTTTGCAAATCTGAATTTTTCTATGAAGTCTCCAGACTCATTATGATTGACAACAAATAAATATATATCTCCATTATCCCGTAGTAAAGAAATTCCATGTGGATGAAAATCCCTGATGGTCGTAAACAACAACTCAGGTAGTTTAACATCAGGAGAATCTAAATGTAGTATGTAAATTCCGTCTGTTTCAGACTTTTCTCCTTCCTGTAATTTCCACCGGTCAGTTGATGAGATAAACAGTATTCCCGAATTACTGTCAACTGCCAGGTCTTCCGTCCCGGGAACATTGGTATAAATTCTACTTACTTCTCCTTCAACATGATTGTTAATTGACTTAAAAACACCTGCATCATACAAAGTATCCCAAATAAAATAAGCAAGTGCCAAAGGGATTAACCACAGCAGTTTTTTCATATTATAATGTATTTAATAAATGGTATTTCTTGTCCACCATCATCCGCGTGTCGCTGAGTCCTTCGCCATAGGTCTCAGCCCCCGGAGAAAGCTTTCAGCGGAGGCGCAAGTGGAAAACGGAGGTGGATTAAAATGCACAACCCGTGGGAAGCGGTTGCTGATCTTCCAAATCAGAAGCAAAATCTTCCGGGGCATCGAACTCAATAAATCCTGATTGAACCGATCCTTTCATCGCTATTTTACCAGATCCGTATCCCCCGGGATGCATGTGAGCCCTTACAATTACTTCCTGGCCATCAGCAATCTTTACCTTTCCACCACTCCGGGTAAACGGCTGCTCATCAACATGGGAATGGCCGAGCACTCTCCTGTAAATCAATTGTCCGTCCGGGGTAATTACTTCCCACCAGTTGGCATATTGAGTGCAACCTTTATCCGGACTTTTAAGCTCAACACTAAATGTATATTCACCGCTGTTTCCAGATACTTTCACCGATTTTACAATTGCAAACTCCTCCGCTTCTTCCATTTCGAATTGGCTCGTAGTACTTCCACAATTGAAAAGGAGAAGCAATACCAATACGAATCCAGTTTGTGCTTTCATTAGCTACATTTTTAATCGTTCATGTAAGATATCTGTAATTTTCAGAAAGAATCAAGAGAAATCCAATAGAATTCACATATACAGAATTGTTTCAATAAGAATAAAATTTTGGTATCTTTGCACGTTCAAAATTGAATCAAACATGATATCAACCCATAATATATCCCTACAGTACGGTAAAAGGGTTCTTTTTGATGAAGTAACCATCAAATTCACCGGTGCGAATTGCTACGGAGTGATCGGCGCTAACGGGGCCGGAAAGTCTACCTTTCTAAAAATTCTTTCAGGGGAACTAGCCCCCAATAGCGGCAAGGTAATTATCGAACCTGGCAAGCGAATGGCTGTATTGAAACAAGACCATTTTGAGTTTGATGAATTCAGCGTATTGGATACAGTAATGATGGGGCATACAAAATTGTGGGCCATTATGAGGGAAAAAGATGCCATTTATGAAAAGGCCGATTTTTCGGAGGATGATGGTCATAAAGCATCAGAACTGGAAGCAGAGTTTGCTGAAATGGACGGCTGGAATGCCGAATCTGATGCAGCTGCATTGCTTAGCGGATTAGGAATTAAAGAAGTCAACCATTTCAAACAAATGGGTGACCTTAACGGACATCAAAAAGTGCGGGTACTCCTTGCCCAGGCGCTATTTGGAAATCCCGATATCCTCATTCTGGATGAGCCCACAAACGATCTGGACATCCAAACAGTAACATGGCTGGAAGACTTTCTTCTCGAATTTAAAAATTCGGTTATTGTGGTTTCCCACGACCGTCACTTTCTTGATACAGTTTGCACGCATGTTGCCGACATTGACTTTAGTTCGATTAAACTGTTTACAGGAAATTATACCTTCTGGTACGAATCAAGCCAGCTTGCATTAAGCCAGCGTTTGTCTTCCAACAAAAAGTCGGCAGATAAGAAAAAAGAACTGCAGGAGTTTATCGCACGTTTTAGCGCTAATGCTTCTAAATCAAAGCAAGCTACAAGCAGACGCAAACTTCTTGATAAAATAAAAATTGAAGATATAAAACCTTCTTCAATGAAATATCCTGCAATCATATTTAACCAAAACAGAAAAGCGGGTGATCAGATCCTTGAAATTAAGGGCTTGAGTAAATACCTCGATGGCCAACCTTTGTTTACAGATTTTGACCTGTTTGTAAACAAAGGGGATAAAATCGCTTTCATCGGAGAGCATAGCCTGGCAATTACTTCCCTTTTCAAAATAATAATGGGAGAATCAGACACGGATTCTGGTTTCTTTAAATTTGGACAAACTATTACAAAGGCATACCTTCCAAATGAAAATACCGAATACTTTAATACCGATGATAATTTAATTGACTGGCTTCGCCAATACTCTCCGGGTGAAAAGGATGAAATTTTCATTCGTGGCTTTTTAGGTAAAATGTTGTTTTCGGGTGAAGAAACACTGAAAAAGACGAAAGTGCTGTCAGGGGGTGAAAAAGTTCGTTGTATGTTATCAAGAATGATGATTACCGGCGCCAACCTGCTGGTGCTCGACGAACCAACCAACCACCTTGACCTGGAATCGATCACTGCATTCAACAATTCGTTGAAAAATTTTCCCGGTACCATATTGTTCACATCACATGACCATACGTTTGTTCAATCTATTGCCAACAGGATCGTTGAGTTAAATTCCACCGGCTATGTTGATAAATTAGGAACCTATGATGAATATATTGCGAGCAAAAGCGCCAAAATAATTGCCTATTCTTAAATTCCAGAAACAAAAACATTAATATTTATACTTATGAAATCAGCAGAAATACATACACCCAAAGGAGTAATGAAGATCAATTTCTTTGAAAAAGATGCTCCCAATACTGTAAAAAACTTTATTGACCTTGCAGAAAAAGGATACTATAACGGTCTTACATTTCATAGGGTAATTCCTAATTTTGTTATCCAGGGCGGTTGCCCGGATGGCACAGGAGCCGGCGGACCGGGATATACTATCGATTGCGAACTCGATGGTGATACCCAATACCATGATCGCGGTGTTTTATCGATGGCACATGCAGGCCGGAATACCGGTGGATCCCAGTTTTTTGTCTGCCACAGCCGCGAAAACACTGCACATTTAGACCGAAACCATACTGTATTTGCAAAAGTAGTTGAAGGCCTGGATGTGATAGACCAGATACAGCAGGGCGATACTATGGATAAAGTGGTGATTAGCGAAGAATAGCTCCCTTCGGCTCCCGCTCAGGGAGCCTCTTCAACTCAGTTTAGGGCTCATTGAGTGAAGTTGATGGGTATTGAATTGCTTCCACCAAAACTCATTGAGCTCCGATAGCTATAGGAGCACAATGAGCTAGTAGGGAGGATTAATCATCTTTATTAGCAATCCGGGTAATCTTGTTCATCCAGCGCCAATGGGTTATAAACAGTACGACACAAATGATGATTAGTAATCCACTAATTATCATGGATCGATTTGACTGATGCTGTGTCCTGCTGATTTTGTCATTGCGTGCTGCTTCATACATTCCTCTGAGTGTATTATCATCAGGAATATATGATTTTCCCGAAGCATCATCACCCTGTGGTAATGACCGCAATATATCCATCTTGTAATTTTCAAAGGATGCAAGGCTAGGTTCTCCCTCACGGACCCAGCCCGCATGAATAGGATCTTGCAGGTCAATGATTGCATTTACAAAATCTGTGACCGCAATAAGGAACGTTATTACGGCAACAATACAAACAGTATAACCGTATATTTGAGCTCCAACTCTTTTAGGTTTTGCCATTATACTTTTTCGTTATTTATTCATGGATAATTTATTAAAACAAATATTGTTTAACAATGACTTTGGTCATGTTGAAGACGCTCGTTTCGACTCCGCTCAACGAGCTAATCGAGGCTCCCAGAGCGAAGCCGAAGGGAGCCACTTCAATTCATGATTGATATTCCTTCCATTTATCAGGATTGTTTTTAATATACTTTGCAATATTCTGGAATGCTCGGTCATTTCTTATAATTCGATCATGAAACCGTGATTGCCAGGCGAAATCTATATGATGTATTGTTGCATATTTTTTTACCCCTACTTTATACCCTCTGATTATTGATGCTAAATTTTGTGACTGTGATCCAAATTTGTTTTGGGTTATTACCTGGGGAGACGCAAAATTTTGCGTCTCCCCAGTATTTTTTTTATCAATAATTATTATCCCATGCACATGATCAGGCATTACCACAAATGCATCCAATTTAACAAATGGAAAATGATCAGGAATTTCCAGCCAACAGGAATGGGCTATTTTACCAATTTTTTGAAATTAGCATTTTCTTATCTGAAATTTTACCAAAATAATGTTCTCTTTTTTTTGTACAAATTTTAGTATACTCATTTCGGCTCCTCTCAATGAGCTAATCAAGGTTCCTTAGGGAAGAAAAGTATAGTGGCTCCCAGAGCGAAGCCGAAGGCTAGTGGCTCCCAGAGCGAAGCCGAAGGCTAGTGGCTCCCAGAGCGAAGCCGAAGGGAGCATTTATTATTTTTGGTTTTTAAAGTGGGTCTCATTTTTACACTCAGCTAGCCCATGCAGTTTGTTTGTGTTGCCATTAATTAGCGCTTCCTTTTTAGCATGGCTCCAACCTTGTATTTGTTTCTCCCTTTGAAAAGCCAAATCAATTCTCTCAAATTCTTCATAATACACCAATTCTACCGGAAGGTGCTTACTTGTAAAATTTGCACCTCTCCCCGATTGATGCTGGAACACTCTTTTTTCTAAAAATTTGGTACTTCCGGTGTAAAATTTTCCATTCTCACATTTTAAAATGTACATGTAACCTTTCATAATCTACACCTATTTATCCAGCTCTGCGTTTCATATCCCTTACCCCAAAATGTGCCTTTTCGCAGCCCTGCTGAGAAACCGGATTTTCTCCTTTAAAGGGAACCGTCCAAAATTCGTCTTTACCACCCCTTTAGTTAAGCGTGTCTTCTTCGAATAATCAATTTTCACATCCACCAACACAGGGCCTTCCTCTGATTTACTAAAGGCTTCCTCGATTTTACTGCTAATCTCCATATCATTTTCAATGGATATGAATTCAACACCCGTCGCAATGGCCACACCTTCTATATTGATATCCCCGATAACAGAGCAGGTCTTGCGGTTCATCGGGATTTTCTGAAACTGGGATATTTGCCCCAACTCACCATCATGAAATACAAATACAATCACATTGGCACGGTAGGTCTTTGCTGTTACCAGTTCCAGCCCGGTCATCATAAATGCCCCATCGCCTACAATTGCCACCACTTTTTTATCAGGATTTGCCAGTTGTGCCCCAATCGCCGCGGGCACACAATAGCCCATGCAATTAAAGTCAGTGGGAGAAATAAAATGCCGGGGTTGAACTACAGGAAATAATTCAGAGGCCAGGAAAGTATGTTTGCCATCATCAACCACCATCAGCACATCGTCCGGAGACTGTGCCCTTAACGATTTAAAAAAATGCCCTGGTGAAACGATATCCTTTTTCTTTTCAACCAGCCATTCACCAAAATATTTTTCCTTATCCTCCTGTATTGATTGAATGTTGAAATTAGTTCGCGGTGTATATCCTTCCGTCTTTAATTTATCAATCAGAGCAGAAAGCACCTCTCTCGAATCCCCTTCTATAGCTACAGCAGCCTTGTAATTTTTATTAAAAACTTCAGGATTGATGTCAATATGGACCAATACCGGGGGTATTCGCATTCCGTAACTACCCGTTGCAAGTTCCCCAAACCGGGCGCCGACCGCTATCAGGCAGTCACAGTTTTTGAACGCATTTTCAGCTGCCGGTACTGAGGAAGAGCCAAATCCAACACCCGTATGTAAAGGATGATTATCCGGAAATACACTTTTACCCTGCAGTGTAGTTGCTACCGGTGCCTGCAGTAGTTCAGCAATATGAACCAACTCATCTGAGGCATTTACAGCCCCCCACCCTGCATAAATACATGGTTTTTTAGCATGATGTAGAAGTTCAACAATCGATTCAACCGATTCATTATCTATGGTACCAATTTGTTTTTCTGAATGATATTCGGGTATTCCGGAGATTTCACCTTCAAACAATTGCAGGTTCACGGGAATTTCTACAAATACAGGTCCCGGTTCACCATTTGTAGCGATTTCGTATGCCAAATAAATTGATGGAATAATGTCTTCATAACGGGTAATCAGTATATACTTTTTAACAATCGCACCAACCAACTTTTCCTGATCGAGCTGGTGTAACTGATACGATTTGTCTGAATCACGGCGCACCCCACCAGAAATAATAAGCATAGGTATTCCGTCAAGGAAGGCTTCTCCAATCCCGCTCATTGCATGAGTGGTACCTGCCGCCGGAACAATGGCAAGGGTTCCAATTGAATCCGAAGTTCTGGAAATTGCATCCGCCATGAATGATGCCCCGGCCTCATGAGTTACAAGGATTGGTTCTATCTGTTTGCTCTTGTTAAGCTCATCATACAATTCGGTATTGTGGACTCCCGGAATCCCAAAAGTGTATTGAACACCTACCTGCTCCAGTGCATACCTGGCCAAAAAAGCGCCTGATTTCTTCATCTTTTATCCTTTCAAAATTGTTTCTGCTGCAATTCTTCCTGTTAATATACACCCTCCCAGGAATGTCCCTTCCAGGGATCTCTTTCCATGCATGCCACCACCTCCAAACCCGGCGGCTTCACCAACAGCATAAAGCCCCGGTATTGAAAAAGCTCCATTATCTGGTCCACTTTTCATTACATTACAATTCAGATCGGTCTGGATCCCACCCAGACTTTTCCTTGAAAGAATATGCTCTCTAATGGCAATTAATGGTAGTGCATTTTTATCATTGATTTTCTGATATGCACCGGTACGCACTTTTTCACCACGATATTTTCGTAGTTTAACAATCCTGTCCACCTGGTCATCCGATGTCTCTCCTGTCTTCTTTGCCCGCTCGACGGCTGCATCATATTCCACAATACTAGTTTTTATATTATTGATATTCAAATCATTACTATTAGTTAATTGATGCATCCGATCAACTAAATCTTTAAGACTGTCGCCCACAACGAAATCTATATTTTCTGCAATCAATTCATCAGCGAGAGATTTATTACCCAAAAGGGTATCTTTCAGAAAACGAAATATACTTTTATTGCGAATTCCTTTGTTGAACTCAGCACCGGAAATTGATAACTCCTTTTTAGCAATTTTATAATTCAATATTTGCCATGAGTATTTCTTTTCCTGCCGGCTTACTGTTTCAACAAGATGCAGCGTATCATATCCGGATATTAATGGCGGGTCGAATCGTTTTCCAGTGTAATCCATCCATATGGCAGATTTAGGAGGAATCAGGCTCAATCCATGATCAGGCCTCTGGGGTTTGTGATGATGGATTCCGGCCGCATAGTGCCACATATTATCCAAATGCGTAATTTTCGCATTGAATTTATCATTGAGCAAATCATGCATGCTGCCGGTTGCAAACTGATGTGATCCGTTCAGAATGGTTTCCGGTGGTTCTCCCAGCTCTTTTCTCCAGTGTTGCTTCACTTTTTCAACACTGCCGCTTATTCCTCCGGTAGCAACTACCACATGATCTGCCATTACCGAAAAGGTTCTGGAATCTGTTTCATCAATACCACTAACACCGGCTATTTCACCTTTTTCAACTAATATATCGTCCACTTTACGACGAAACAGCGTTGTCAGGTTTTTGCGATTTTTGTGCCGCGCCAGTTTACCAGTAAGTACACGAATGAGTTCATATCCCGTTCCCCAAACCATGTGAAACCGGGGAACTGAATTCCCGGGTTTGTCCCATCCCCGTTCAACCCAGTGGACTACCGGGAAAAAACCTATTCCCTGTTTTCTCAACCAGTGATAAATATCGGGAGTACACCTGTTAATATAAGTTTCTGCCCATTTTTTAGGCAGTACTGCATTTTCTTCAAATTCCGCAAATGAAAACCAATCCCTGGTAGCGAGATCGATGCTATCTTTGTATCCCGAACGTTTCTGTGTAGGAGTCCCTACAAAAAATATTCCTCCAAAGGATTCTTTAGCCAGACCTCCAAAATTCCCTTCTACATCCCGATCGATGAGGATTACTTTGCTATTACTGTCCAGCAGCTCCAGGGCAACAACAATCCCGGCGAGGCCACCGCCCACAATTATAACATCCGATTGGATCCTCTTCTCATGCATAAACCATAATAGATCGAGTAAAAATACTAATATTCAATATCTTACGTAATTTTTCTGTAGTATTTCCAATTCATGAAAATATAAAAAACCGGAATAGCATCAAATAAGTTTAAATATAAAAAATTCTGCCTGTAAAGCAGGCAGAATTTATTTATAACTAAAACTCAAATATGATATCTTAAAGTCTATTCTGGTGGCAGTAATACCGCATCAATTACATGTATTACACCATTGGAACATTCAATTGTAGCTAGAATATTTGCTCCATTGACGGTAATACTTCCATCTTCCGCTACTTCAATTTCTACGTTGTCACCATTGGCTTCATAGATCTGTCTTCCATCAGTTAACAAGTCCCCTTTATATGTTCCTGGAGCTGCATGATAGTACAGAATGTTAATCAGTTGATCTTTATTCTCTGGCTTCAAAAGTGATTCTACTGTTCCTTCCGGAAGCGCTGCAAAAGCTTCATTGGTTGGAGCAAAAAGAGTCAAAGGACCGTTATTAGCTAATACATGCTCAATGCCTGCAGCTTGTACTGCTGCAACCAGCGTAGTGTGATCAGCAGATCCCAAAGCAATTTTCAGGATATTAGGATCAGAGTCTTCTTCTACACCTGCCTGGCCAAAATTGGAAGGATTGTCGTTATCTTCAACTACTGATTCCGTGGTATTGTTGCCTGTGCAACCGTTCATTATAACAGCAAGCGCAAGCAAAAGGATTAAATGGCTAATAGTTTTCATTATTATAGAATTAAAGGTTATCAATTACTTTCAAAGTTGACACCTTTTAAATTTTATTTATATGACCTAAATTATAGGAATCGGATGACTTTAATCACCGATAAAATTGACGTTCATCAATAAGGTTAGAATTCAGGGTTTGATAATTAGCTCATTAAATATTATTGAGAAGAAAATAATGAGGCAAGTATATGATGGATCCCTTCCCATTTGTGACTTGAAGAATTCGAACACATGGCAATTACAATCTCGTACTCTGGATAGATGGCAAACATAGTAATTCCACCAACTGATCCGCCACTATGACCAACCCATATTAATCCCTGGTCATTCTGGCCACTTGCCCAGCCCATTCCATAATTCGTTGCCGTTCCGTTTTTTAGATGTTGTGAAGCCGTTAAAATATTAAAGGTCTCCCGATTGAGGTAACTATTATACAAATGTGCGTTGCCAAAAAGTATGAGATCTTCACTGGTACTAATAAATCCACCCCCAGCCCACTTGTAGCTATTGTCAACGAAGGGCGCCTTAACAATTTTATTACTTTCAAGCATATAAAATTTGGTCCGATCCTCATTTTCCTCTCCTGCAATATCGGGCTCAGTATTTTCCATCCCTTTTTCGTTGAATAAGTTGCTCATATAGACAAGAAATTCTTCTTGTGATGCCCCTTCAATAACGGCACTAACCAGGTTCCACCCATAGCTGGAATACTTATATTGCGTGCCAGGCTCAAAAAGTAACGGATCGTCTTCAAATATGGATATTCCCGAACGGACAGTCGGAAAATATTTATCAGATAAAAATTCGTTGTCTTTGTAGTGTCTTATACCAGCGATATGTCCCGCGACCTGCCTTACAGAAATAGGATATTTTTTAACTGGAAAATAACTCACATAAACCTGGACAGTGTCATCGAAGATTAGTTTTTCTTCTTCGTACAATTTTCCAAGAGCTGTTGCAGTTAGTGTTTTCGATACACTGCCTACTCTAAATTTTGTAGATGAGGGATCAACTTTAATCCCATTATCAATATCTGCAAATCCAAATCCATCTGACCAAACCATCTTCCCTTCTTTTGAAACACTCACAGCTAATCCCGGGGTTTTATATCTTTCCTGAACTGATTTCACCAGTGCGCTGGCGGAATCAATGGCTGCCTGATGTGTGGATTGAGCTATCAGGGAGCCTGCAAATAACATATGTGCTACAAACAGGATAAGCAGATTTCTGAAAGTTGTCTTCAACATATTCGTAAATTTGTAGTTGAAGATAAGTGAATCTTTTTTAATTAGTAAGTAAATAGAAAAACTCAGAGCAACTCTCCAAATTAGATCCTTTCATGTTACAGATTTTCTCCCTTTCACTGTAAACGATTAACAACAAACGATATTTGATATTATAGAAAATCAATTATTTGAAAAGTAGACAGTTAAAAAATGTTTTTGTAGGAACAGTTGCTCTGCCCGCTGGTTTTCCATTCATGGAAACTTTTCCAAAAAATTGGGCACCCCAATGCATCGGCTGCCATGTTTCCTATGAAAAAGATGCAAAAAGGATATGATTTACTGGACAAAAAATATAAAACCGGAGCATGGATCGAATATGCCGGAGAGTTTTTAGCAGGTGCACCAACACTGGGTGTAAGGATGTTGGAAGAAAGAAACGAAGTTGGTATAGCAATTCCCGGGATGATCATGACCATTGACAAAGATTCCTTTGAAGATAAACCAGCTTATCATGATACAGCGTTTTTCCGGTTATTTGCCCCTGCAGCACCCCATACTACCAGCGCCGACGGACGTGACTGCAAGTCATGTCATAACAATCCACTGGCAATCGGTTATGGAAGAGGAATCCTGCAATTCAATCAATCCTGGGAAAAGAGCATTTGGAAATTTACCCCCGAATACGCCGATATTACATACGATGGACTTCCGGCAGATGCATGGATTGGATTTCTGGAAGAGCCGGAACCTGGAAAAGATGTATCGACACGCGATAATTTCAGACCATTTACACTTGAAGAGCAGCAAAAAATCCTTACGGTAGGTGCTTGTCTTACTTGTCACGATCGAAATTCGATGGTGATGAAAGAGACCCTCCATACTGATTTTACAGATTATCTGCTAAAAATTAGTCCAAAATGTATCCTGCCTGAATTTTGAACTCTACTTCCAGATTCCTATTAGAATACATTGTAAAAGCGCCAATAAATAAGATATGTAATCCATTTTTATATTCAATTAATTTTTAGGTATAAGAAATTGATCATTTTATCAAATTTTTGGTATTTGACACCTGAAATTCCAGTTGCTTTTAAGCAACTGAATTTAGTAACACAGACTCCTTGGATTTAGCCACATTTTTATTCATCCTAACAAAACGATTTTATTTTTAGTTGAGAAAACCATGTTGACACATATACTTTTCCAACTCGTGTAGATGTATTGTATGCGGCTAAAGCCAAATTTGTTTAATATTTAACACCGTCAGCTAAAGCTGACGGCAATTAATGTTGAAGTAACTGTATAATAGGGTTTTAAATAATTAATAGATATCAGTTAAACAAATATGTTTACTGCAATTTAAGAAAGTACCTATACCACCAAACCCCAACAACAAGAATCGTATATAAAAACTGAAGATGGATCATACTACCTTACTTTAGCTTTTTTATAGTAAATACTTTTCGGCACTACGGCAAAAATGGAAAACTCAAATATAAAGGAAGGATCAGCGTCAAGTGTGATAATCGCGTCTTTCCTGGATTTCCCGGGTTCAGAAACATACAGGTTTATGGGCAGGTTATACCCGGTAGTTACCCCAAACCATATCCAGTCAAAAATTTCTCTTTCAAAACTTGCTTTAACAGTAAAAGCTGAACGTTGAAGAGTCACCCTATTATATCCTTCTACCGTAGCATCTTTAAGAAAATAGCTGGCTCCATTTATTTCGGTAATGAGCATCAAATACATTTCCGGAGAAAAGGTATATCGCAGTTTTGCAGATTTTGGAAGCATCATTTCCACATTCAATTTTTCCGAAAAGGTTTGATTATAAATGAATACCGGAAACACCGATGGCCCACCAAATATGTAACCAAAAGCGCCCCCATAACCAATTTGCGTTACAGGACTTACATTTTTGACGATGGTATAAACAATGGTTGTTTTTAGCTGGTCAATAAACTCAGAAAATGAAATATTGTCACTGTTCAGGGTACCGTTCCAGAATGCATACATAAATTTCTTTTCGTTGATGTCTTTTTTAAAAAACAAACTCACTCCCACGCTTGACAGAACACGTCGGTCCAGATCATTGTAATAATCTGATTTATCACCCTGTGAATTTTCAAAATCAAACAACTCTTTTTTAAAATTGAAGCCTCCAAGTAAAGTATAGTTAGGTTTTAATTGTATCGGGGCTCTGAGTTTCAGACTATAACGCTCATTTATCCGGATATTTGATGACGATTCACCAAATTCAGGAGAGGTTGCACTTACATGAACATCCTTTAAAAATGTATATTCAAGAATAAAAAATTTTGGTCTGGGCTCATTTCTCCGGAGCTTTTTTACAAATTTATTATCCGATTCGGCTATTACAGGGTCTTCCTGGCTGAACCCATTATCTGAAACCAGGGCAATGATGATTAGTACATACACACTTACCCGCTTAATGTCCACTTATTTGATGGTTAACGTAGGGTGTTCTGAAACTTCTCTAAATATAAATGAAATACCGTATGGATTAGTTCAGGAAAAAGTAAATTCATGGTCCGTATATTATTTGGTAATAAATATAATCTAAACAATAGTTACATTCAATACCCACAACATCAACAAAAATTATAATTATCAATAATCTCCCAAATTCAGTATCTTCATAAAATGGCTGTAATCAAATTTACCAGAAACCTCAACCGTTACTATCCAACTCTGGGTCCGGTAAAAACAGATAAACCAACCCTCAGGGGAGTTTTGGATGATGTAAACAAAAAATATCCGGGTATCATCGATTATATTCTGGACGAGCAGGGTAACATACGCAAGCATGTCCATGTGTTTATCGGAAAAGAAGCAATTCAGGACAGAAGCAATACGGACATTAAAGTTGATAAAGAGTCTGACATATACGTAATGCAGGCGCTATCGGGAGGCTAACTCTGAACACTACCACAAAATTCTAACCACTAAAAGACTACACAAATGGCACAAAAAAAGACCATGATGCTGGGAACGCGCAAAGGGTTGTTGGTATATAAAAAAGTCAACGGAGAGTGGCATCCTGATGCCAGCCATTTTCTGGGCGAACCCGTATCCTATGGATGGGTAGATGAACGAACAAATACCTGGTGGGCAGCGTTGGATCTTGGACATTGGGGCGGCAAACTTCACCGCTCGATAGATGCAGGAGGGAACTGGGAAGAAGTTGATGCACCCAAATATCCTGAGGGTCTTGAAGTGAAAGATGGCGAACCCGCGTCTTTGAAATATTTATGGGCATTTGCGCATGGCGGAACAGATAACCCGGGAAAAATGTTTATAGGCACTGAACCGGGGGGATTATTTGTTTCTGATAACAATGGAGATTCGTTTGAACTGGTGGAAAGCCTCTGGAACCATCCCAGCCGGAAAGATCAATGGTTTGGTGGAGGTAGGGACTATGCAGGTATCCATTCCATTATAGTGGACCCCGATGACTCTAATCACATTTATGCAGGCATTAGCGTTGCGGGGGTATTTGAATCGAATGATGGCGGTAATACCTGGACGCCACGAAACAAAGGCCTGAAAGCTGACTTTTTGCCTGACCCCAATGCCGAGGTGGGTCAGGATCCGCATCTTGTAATTACTGCCCCATCGGATAAGAATACCATGTGGCAGCAGAACCATTGTGGTGTATTTGTAAGCAAAGATGCAGGTCTTAACTGGGAGGATGTTTCTGAGGAATCGGGACCCGTAGGATTTGGATTTGCCATCGCAGTGGATGAGAATGATCCCAACACTGCCTGGGTAGTTCCCGGTGTAAGCGACCAAACGCGTGTTGCCGTTGACCAGGCCCTTTGCGTTTGCCGTACTTCGGATGGGGGTAAAACATGGCAAGCTTTCAGAAATGGGTTGCCTCAAAACAATTGCTTTGATATCACTTACCGGCATGCATTGGATATTACGGGTGATACGCTTGCATTTGGCACAACAACAGGAAATTTATATATATCAGATAATCGTGGGGAAGATTGGAAAACGATCAGTAATAACCTGGCGATGGTTTATTCACTGTTTTTTATTTGATTACCATGAGAGTCATGCCATGACTGTAAGTCGTGGCATGACGTTAGCCAAACTCAAGAGTCATGCCATGACTGCAAGTCGTGGCATGACGTAAATATAAAGCATCAGTAATTCAGGCAAACTTTATACATTGCTATTGGTTCATTTTTCCGCTTAATAAATCCTGCCCGGCATCCATCCTTTTGTTGATGAAGGATCGATTAAAAAAACAGAGAAAATCGTAGCCGTACGTGCATTTCCAAGCAGTAATTGTGATTTGTATGAAGTTGAGATCAATGGCAAAATGAAGAAAATTTTGATCTAATCTATCATTTCCAATTTGGTTACATGATCTGCCAGCATTTTTCTTAGATTCATTTGAAGGATATCCCCCATATTTTTACACGAGTTAAAATCTTTTGTTTGATGAAATTTATTCAATTCTCTGATCAACTGCATAACTTTATTTTTATCAGACAGTTCCTGACTCTTCATACAAACGATCATATCAAATAGACGCTTGCGGTGCATATTTAGCCGCCTTGCAATTAAGGTTCGTTCTTCAAATTGATACTGTCTGGTCGTTTCTACGGTCATAAACTCCATCCCAAGTTTTATAATGGGGTTGTTTTCTTTAAAAAACTGGGGGAGATATATATTTTTCCGCCCCTCATAGGATTGCTGGTCAAAATCGATAGCTTTTATCCGGTATTGCTCATCCTCAAAATCAGGGGTAACATCTACAACGTAATTATACGAACGCATATCGCCTAGTAACCGTACAAAACACCGTTCGTTAAATTTCACAAACTCTTTAGCAAATCGCACTTTGTTAAAGTTCTTACTCTTAATGTAGTCTTCATAGAATACATCTCCCGGAATACCGGCAATATGTTCCTCCACCAGCGTTTCATTATGGACCAGATAGGATATATAATTGGGAGATAATAAATGTTCCAATTCAAGTCCGTACACACGTGATGCATCGGCTTTCTTGATATACATGTAGTCATAATTGTCATTGACCATATTCACAATTTTGATCCGGTAAGGCTGCGAGTTGGCAAAATGACAAAAGTCAATGCGCTCTGTACGCAAATGCTGTGGTATCTCCAGATCTCCCTCTGCTTTCAGGAGCGAATACAACATAGTCAACCGATTACCTAAATCTATACTTTCATTTTCAGTATATAAAATAGTATCCCACAACGTATTATTACCTTCTTTATCAAGTAATGGAATAGACTCATGATGGCCTGTTAGATCTTTATATTCGATCGGAAGTTCCACTTTTCTACTATATTTTTCCAGGTAATTGTAGAGGCGCTTGTTAATGGGGATATATGGCTTCTTCTTCGAAATATTCATTTGGATAAAAATAGGGATAACCTATAACTAAATTTGCTATTTTTGATGAAACGTATGATAATGACAAAGTCATTTTATAGATTACTCGCAAAATTGAATAAAAAAATCCTCCCCAGCTATCGTAAAAAAGATTTATCCATCCTGAGTAAAGCAGATAAGATGATTATAGGCTACCGGTATTGGGTTACAATTCATTCGCTCTAATTAAGGACAATCTTTGCGGGTAATTCTTTTTAAAGAACTTTTATGAAATTATGAATAATTCTGTTCGTTTACTTTTAAATAGCTTTCAAGTAACTTTTAAATAACGCAAATTTACAATACACAAAATCCCTTGGAATGAACAAGAAACTTATTTACAGTTTGGTAGCTGTTGTTCTTATCGTTATCTTATTTATTGGATTAAAAAGCACAAAAAGAGATGAAGATGCTTCAGAAGTTACCATTGTAGCGCAAAGGGGGGAATTTCGTATTGAAGTAACAACTTCGGGGGAACTTGAGGCAAAAAATTCCGTTAAAATTCTGGGCCCCAGTGGGCTGCAACGCGTCCAACTATGGGAAGTGAAGATAGACAATATCATAGATGAAGGGACTGTTGTAAAGAAGGGGGATTACATTGCCAGGCTCGATCAGTCTGAACTGGGAGGTAAAATTCAGAGTGCACAAAACAATCTTCAGATGGCGTTGTCACAACAATTACAAACTAAACTGGATACAGCCCTTGAGTTGCGTAAAGCCAGGGATGAAATGATCAATCTTGAATATGGAGTGCAGGAGAAAGAAATTGTGCTGGAACAATCTAAGTACGAACCACCTGCTAACATTAAGAATGCTGAAATCCAACTGGAAAAAGCAATACGGGCTTTACAGCAGGCAAATGAAAATTATATTCTTAAGGTTGAAAAAGCCCAGGCCCAGATGGCAGAAAAAGGAGCAAAAGTGAATGATGAACAGAATATGCTTGATTTTTTGAATGAGTTAGCTGCAAAATTCACAATTATTGCCCCGGAAGACGGCATGGTAATTTACAAACGCAACTGGAGAGGAGAAAAACAAGGCATTGGAGCCCGGATTTCTTCCTGGGACCCTACCGTTGCAACCCTGCCTGATCTCACTGCCATGGTTTCCAAAATATACATTAATGAAGTGGATATCAGCACGGTAAAAAATGGACAGGATGTTGAAATTACACTGGATGCATTTCCTGAAAAAAAATTAACCGGTAAAATTATTGAAGTAGCTAATGTTGGCGAACAAAAGCCAAATTCGGATGCCAAGGTATTCCAGGCGCTGGTTGAAATAAACGAATCAGATACAACGCTGCGACCTGGAATGACAACGGGGAATAACATTGTTGCCGAAGTGATTTCGGATGTGATTTTTGTACCCATTGAAAGTTTGCATAGCCAGGGTGATACACTTTTGTATGTCATAAAAAAAAGTGGTCTTGGTATGATCCGGCAGGAGGTATTGGCAGGCAAATCTGATTCAGACTATACGATCATTCTTGATGGGATTGCAGAAGGTGATATACTTTATTTATCGGATCCGCCAAATACCAGTAATATAAAAATAGAATACCTTCCTGATAATTCAGATGTAGCTTCAAAATAATCAAAATCCAATGTGGAAGCGCCTCCTTTCCAACTTTGATATAGCACTTGATGCAGTATTATCACATAAATTACGTTCTCTCCTGACCGCACTTGGAATAATTTTTGGTGTCGCAGCAGTCATTTCAATGCTTGCTATTGGTAATGGTGCACAACAGGAGATACTTGAACAGATGAAATTAGTGGGTGTTAATAATATTGTGATCAAACCCATTGTGAAGCAAAAAGAAGAAGCTGTAGATGAAACAACTTCATCCGCAGCGAGCGATAGGCGCATTTCACCCGGCCTTACACTTTATGATGCACGATCCATCAAACGGGTAATACCTTCGGTAAACTTAATCAGTCCCGAAATTATAATCGAGACCAATATTATTAAAAATGCCATCAGCAGGTCAGTAAAGCTTGTTGGTGTTGAAAACAACTACTTCCGGATATCAAATTTTACTTTGCTGGAGGGTAGGTACTTCAATCAAAAACAGCTGAGTAAAGGGGAAGGGGTGTGCATCATTGGAAAAGGTATAAAATCGAAGTTCTTTAGCCAGGAAAACCCAATTGGGAAAAAAATTAAAGTTGGTAATAACTGGTTGAAAGTAATTGGTGTACTAAATGAAAGATACATCGGGAAAAAAAGTATTGAAAACCTTGGGATCCGGGATTATAATATGGACGTATATGCTCCCCTGAATTCCGTTTTACTTCGTTATGAAAACCGGGCGCTGGTGAATGAGTTAAAACTAAACCAGACCAGAAGAAATGATGAACAGACAGGCAATTATCATCAACTTGACAGACTTGTTGTCCAGGTTGCACAAACCGATCATCTGGAGTCTGTAGTACAAATCCTGAATAAAATGCTGAAAAGAAAACATCGGGGTATGGTCGATTACGAAATATCGATTCCGGAAATGCTTTTAAAACAGCAGCAAAGGACCAAGAGTATCTTCAATTTCGTATTGGGTGCCATTGCCGGCATTTCCCTGGTGGTAGGCGGTATTGGAATAATGAACATTATGCTGGCCTCGGTATTAGAACGGATAAAAGAAATCGGACTTCGTCAATCCGTGGGGGCAACCCGAACAGACATTTTATTTCAGTTTACGATTGAGGCAATAATGATCAGTGCAAGTGGAGGACTAACCGGTATTTTTCTTGGCATAGTGATGGCCTATATTGTCTCTTCATTTGCCGACATACCTACCATTATTACCTTCGGTTCCATTGTGCTATCGTTTGGAGTGGCTGCCAGTATTGGGCTTATCTTTGGAATCACACCGGCCCGCAGGGCAGCCAACCAGGATCCGATTACCTCGTTGCGCTACGAATAATAACTTTCAGGCCTTTAGTTTTTCGGGACTTCAATCAATAAAATGCACAATTTTGTGATATTAATATAATAAGAAAGAAAAAAACCTGATGATGAAATCCCAAAAAAACTTTACAACAAAAATGGACTGGAATTGATCCTAAATATCAATAAATCGCAATTCCCTTAATAAACGAACATTCCAGCCTATTACCTCAGTGTTCAATATACAGGTGATTTTCATGTATTATTTCCTGCAATATTCCAATTAACATCACGCAATATGAATCTATCTATCTGTGTACGAGTAAAAACCCGACATATATGAAGTAGTTACTATTCCTTATGTTCTGGAATATAGTATTATTATTATTTAAAAATGTTTGTTAATCAATAAATAGGAGCATTTATATAAAATAACCCTATTCAACATTATGAAAAATATATTATTATTATTAACGATTACGTTCATATCTGTTCCAATACTGGCACAACCAAGAATTCATTTGGGTCTGACCACAGCCATGAACAGCACGTTTGTTTTAGACAAAGGATTGTCACAAGATCCACGATATAATTCGACTTCAAATTATGAGTGGGCTCCAATAGGATTCAACTTTGGAGTTGATTTTGGTAAAAAATTTGGGTTACAGCTGGAAACTATCAAAGCTGCCCAGGGGCAGATTTATCAGATAATTGATGCCTATGATAAAGTAGTTGGAGAGCGAAACATCGATCTGGAATACCTGCAGTTTCCACTATTGATGCGAATGATGAGCGGTGGAGATGGTACTACGCGCGTTAATTTTCAAATCGGACCTCAGCTATCCATACTTCAGGGTGGGATTGAAACAATGAATTATATTCAATCGGTCCAAAATATACCGGAGGGCGTCACACCACCTGCCGGTGCTACTCAAAATCCCGATGGAACTTATGATGTTCCTGCTATGCCGCTAACGACCTTATTGAGTAGTACAGCTCAAAATGAGATTCAAAAGTTCAAGGATAAACAGATTGATTTAGCCATTGGCTTTGGAATAGACATCGATATAATGAGAAATTTTTATTTGTCATTGAATGTACGATCCAACTATAGCCTGACTGACATGAGAAATGGAGACTTAATAGAATTGCTGAAAAGCAATAGTCTACAGGATGTTGTTTCGCAAAGAGCAAACTTATCCGTGGGTGTACAACTTGGCCTTCACTGGATGATTGGAGGAACCCGTGCATTTAAAGCAAAAGATAAGAAAATATTGGATGAAATGAAGGAAGAAAATAACAAAAACAGCTTACTTCCTAAAAATGAACTACCCCGCAGCAAGCTGACGGGGTATCGTGGTAAACCGATACTAAAACAATTCTAATTGAATTCTGTGTATTTGTTTGTATTCTTTACCTTGATTTTTAACATAAGCTCTAATTA
>SDBV01002736.1_pt1 | contig 26334 bp, 15 predicted proteins | sample 2277081 | NCBI WGS metagenome assembly SDBV01 (sample SAMN10402039, study PRJNA504765) | marine sediment metagenome | isolation source: marine sediment core GS10_PC15, 223 cmbsf | place: Arctic Ocean: Southern Knipovich Ridge | collected 2010 | reverse complement strand
GACCCCCGGGCGGCGGCCGTGGAGGCCGTCGAGATTGTCTTCGACGAGCCCGTCGCGGCGCTGGACGTCGGCGACTTGACCCTCTCTCGCGACGGCGGCGGCAACCTGCTGACCGGCGGCCAGACGCTGACCACCAACGACAACGTCACCTGGACACTGGGCAACCTGGCCGGGCTGAGCGGCCCGGCGGGCAGCTACACGCTGACGCTGACCGCGGCCGGTTCCGGCATTCAGGACGCCGCCGGTAATCCGCTGCAAACGGACGCCTCCGACCTCTGGGTTGTCGTACCAGAAGGTCGCGTCGAGGGACGCCACGTCTTCTACAACCAGTCGACCTTTGACGGCGACAATGCGGGCACGGGCCCCGAGGACGACGACGCCATCGCTGCGGACAAGCAGGCCTTGCTGCCGGGCGAGACCGCCACCTTGGCCAACTACACCAGTTACACGCGCGGCATCAACGGCATCATGGTCGACATGGCAGGCCTGCCCCCCGGCGCGCTTACGGCCGACGACTTCACCTTCAAGATGGGCAACAGCTTCACGCCCGGCGCATGGGGACCCGCACCCGACCCGGCCCTCGTCACCGTTCGCCCCGGGGCCGGCGTCAATGGATCGAGTCGCGTCACGCTCGTCTGGCCCAATAACGCCGTCGAGAAGCAGTGGCTGCAAGTGACGGTGCTGGCGGGCGCCCGGACGGGGCTGAGTCAACCGGACGTCTTCTATTTCGGCAACGCCATCGGCGAGTCGGGAAACTCGGCCGGCCCCTTTCCCGAGCAATACGCCAAGGTCAACGTCTTCGACATGCTCGGGGCTCGCGACAACCAACGCAACTTCCTCAATCCGGCCCCCATCGACTTCGCCTACGATTTCAACCGCGACGCGCAAGTCGACGCCAGCGACATGCTGATCGCCCGCAACAACCAGACGCACTTCCTCAACGCGCTGCGACTGATCACGGTTCCGGGCGGCAAGGCGGCCGGGGAGCAGGCGTCAGCAATGGGACACCCGGCTCCGCAAGACGCGGTCTTCAGACAGGCCGTTCAGCGGGAGCCGGAACGCCCGGCAGCGGCGTCGAGCAAATTGGACTGGCTGGTTGAGTTCGATCAGATGAGCACGCAGAGACAGCCCCCAAGAAAGGGCCAGACGGCCGAGGCAGGGGCAGGGGCGGTGCTCGCGATGAAATTGGTGTAGGCGGCATGGTGCAGGTGACGCACCAGCCACTGGCCGACTGGGGGGCGCAGAATCTGCCGGGATTGGGCTCGGTCGGCCTGATCCGGAATCCGGCGATTGCATCCCCCCGACAGGGGCAGTTCAGGTGTCTCCGCCCCGGTGTCGTCAATGGGTTCTTTTTCGCTCCAGAGTGCAACACACGGTTCACGGCAGCGGACATCTCCAAGGCGGCCTGAATTGCCCAAAACATGCAGCCGCCCTTGACCATCGATTCGGCCGAAGTCTATCGCGGATTGGACGTGCTGCGAGACGCGCTGCTGCAAGTCGATGCGCCGCAATGATCTCGCAAGTCATGTTACAGCAACGGGTTAAGTGCGCCGACGCAGGGCGTCCGGGATGTGCGTGACGACGCTGAGCGTCGTCACGAGATTGGTGGCGGGTTCGACGAATGCTTACCAATCCATCCGTTGCGAGTTGCCATTGCACCGGTCTGCGGCTATGATCGTCGATGAGCAATGTTGTGGCTTGGGGAACCGTGGCGTTGTCACAGCCGTATTGCCCATTGGACAGCAGCGCGATTTGCTGCCGACCCTCACCCGGATTCGGAAAGGGCGGTCATGAGGCATCTTTGCCGTCGCAGGTTCCTGGCGCGTGGGATTGGCCTGGGCGTTTCGTTGAGATTCTTGCCGAACCTGGCATGGGCCCAGGACGATCTGGCGCCCGACAGGGACACGACCGACCTGATGACGCCAGACGTCGACAGGGCGGTCCAGCGCGGCCTTGCCTTTCTGGCGCGGCGGCAGATCGTACGAGGCTCCGGCAAGGGGTCGTTCGGCGCGTCCGGTTACCCTGGCGGCGTTGCCGTCTGTGGGCTGGCGGGGCTGGCCTTCATGGCCGCGGGCAATCCTCCCGGCCAAGGGCCCTATGGGAAGCACGTCGAGCGTTGTGTCGAGTTTCTGCTGGGCTGCACGAATCAACAGGGATTCATCTCCGTCGCCGCCGGCGGCGGCCGGGACCGGATGTACGGCCATGGCTTCGCCACGCTGTTTCTGGCGGAAGCCTATGGAATGTCGATGCACAAGGACCAGGATTCGAAGCTGGGCAGGAAGCTCCGAACCGCCGTGAAGCTGATCGCCGATACGCAGAACGACGCCGGCGGCTGGCGCTATCAACCGGTGAAAGGCGATGCGGATCTTTCCATCACCATCTGTCAGATCATGGCGTTGCGGGCGGCGCGAGACGCGGGGATCAACGTACCCGAGAAGACGCGACACGGCTGTATCGACTACGTCAAGAAGAGTCAAAACGCCGACGGGAGCTTTCGCTACACGCTCTCGTCGGGCCAACGCGGCACGTTCCCGCTGACCGCCGCGGGGATTGTGGCGCTCAACAGTGCCGGGATTTACTCGGGACCCGAACTCGACAAGGCCCTGAAGTACATGATGAATTCGCTGCCGCGAGGATCGATCGGCGGCAGTTACTATTTCTACGGCCACTACTACGCCGCCCAGGCCGCGTGGCACGCCGGCGGCGACTACTGGAGAAAGTGGTTCACGGCCATTCGGGACACGTTGCTGAAGAGTCAGCTCTCAGACGGGTCTTGGATCGATCCCACCGTGGGCGCCGAATTTGGCGCGGCGGTGGGCTGCATCATCCTCCAGTTGCCCAACAATTTCCTGCCGGTCTTCGCCGAGGGCTGAAGGACCGCCCAACTTACCTGAACCCGCTACCCTGGTCGATCCGAACATCCGCGAGCATTTTCCCGTAACACGTGGGGAACGATTTTCACGGCGAATCGTCTAAAGTTCCAGCCCATCCGGAAATCCGGTGGCATTCATTACGACAGAGGCATCGCATGAAACAAGTGGAACAAACCATGCAAGAGCAGGACTTCAGCGTCGACGAGCTGCAGACGCTCGACAAGCTCAAGAAGGCCCATGCGGCGATTCGAAGCGAGCTGGCCAAGGTGATCGTTGGCCAGGACGAGGTCATCGAGCAACTCCTGGTCGCCATTTTCTCTCAGGGGCACTGCCTTCTGGAAGGCGTGCCGGGACTCGCCAAGACGTTGATGGTCAGCACCCTGGCGCAATCGCTGCGGCTGAAGTTCAGCCGCATCCAGTTCACACCCGACCTGATGCCGTCGGACATCACCGGAACGGAGGTCATCCAGGAAGACAAAGTGACCGGGACGCGGGAGTTCAAGTTCCTGCCTGGTCCGGTGTTTGCCAACGTCGTGCTGGCCGACGAAATCAACCGGACGCCGCCGAAGACCCAGGCGGCCATGCTCGAAGCGATGCAGGAGAGACACGTGACGGTCGGCGGCGTGCAGCATCCGTTGCCCGTGCCTTTCTTCGTACTGGCCACGCAAAACCCCATCGAGCAGGAAGGGACCTACACGCTGCCCGAAGCCCAGCAGGACCGCTTCATGTTCAAGGTGTTCGTCGGATATCCGAAATATGAGGAGGAGTATCTGATCGCCGAGACCACCACCGCCCAGTTCGATCCGACGGTCGAAGCGGTCCTCTCGGCCGAAGAGATTTCGCAACTGCAAGGGATGGTTCGGCGGGTCCCGGTCGCTCCGCACGTGCTGCACTACGCTTTGCGGCTGGTCCGCGCGACGCGTGTCCGCGAGGGCGACGTTCCCGACTTCATTCACGAGTGGGTAAGCTGGGGCGCGGGGCCGCGCGGAGTGCAATGTCTGCTGTTGGGCGGCAAAGCGCGTGCGGTGCTCGACGGGCGGTTCTTTGTCACCACCGACGACGTCAAAGCGGTAGCGCATCCCGTGCTGCGGCACCGCGTGATCACGAACTTCGCCGCCGAGTCGGCCGGCACCACGCCCGACATGGTCGTCGATCGCTTGTTGGAGACGATTTCCGACCGCCACCAGGGAGACGAGGTCGCGTCGCAGGTGGTCCGGGCCTTCGCAGGCTGATCCGGCCCGGCACACCGCGGGCACGGCGCTTGCCCGCACCGCCAGCGACCCTTTAGAGAGCATGATGGCTGCCACGCAAGATCACAAGTACCTCGACGCGAAGACGATCGAGCGCATCAAGCGGCTCGACGTCCGCGCCCGACTCGTGGTCGAGGGTTTTATCACCGGACAGCACCGCAGCCCCTACCACGGGTTTGCCGTCGAATTTGCCGGACATCGCGAGTACGCTCCCGGCGACGAGATCAAGCACATCGACTGGAAGGTCTGGTCGAAGACCGACCGGCTTTACATCAAGCAGTACGAAAAAGAGACGAACCTCAAGTGCACGATTCTGCTCGATTGCAGCAAGTCGATGCGGTACGGGGAACACGCGGAAGGTTCGCTGAGCAAATTCGATTACGCGGCCACGGCAGCCGCCTCGTTGGCCTATCTGCTGCAACAACAGCAGGATTCCGTGGGACTGGTCACGTTCAACACGAAGGTCCGCCGCAACCTGCCGGCGCGTTCGCACCCCAGTCACCTCAAGCTGCTGTTGCACGAACTGCAGGAGACCAGCCCGGACGACCGGACGGACCTGAGCAGCGTGTTCTCCGATCTGGCAAGCCAGATCCGCAAGCGCGGCATGGTGGTGCTGTTTTCCGACTTGTTCGTGGATCTGGACACCTTGGCCGAGATGCTGCAGCAGTTCCGGCTGCGAAAACACGAAGTGATCGTGTTCCACGTCATGCACGACCACGAGTTGACGTTTCCGTTTTCTGACAATACGTTGTTTCGTGGACTCGAGGTCGATCTCGAACTGCACACGGAACCCCGCGCGCTGAGAAAAACGTACCTGGAAGTCGTGGACCGTTTTCTCGACAAGGCGCGCAAGCTGTGTGCCGGCTCGGGAATCGACTACGTGCTGATGAGCACCAAGGACCCGCTGGACGCGGTGCTTTCGGGCTACTTGACGTTTCGACAACGGACGAGGCGAAACGTGGCGAGACGCTAGGGCGGCCGCCGGTTTCACAGAGGCTTGATGAAATGATGAACGCGTTCGGCAGTCTGTTTGGCGGCTGGCTGGTCAGTCCGTGGCTGTTCGCGGCCGGCACGCTGCTGGTCTCGTCTCCGATCATCATTCACCTGCTGAACAAGCGGAGGTTCAAGACGGTCGACTGGGCGGCGATGGATTTCCTCTTCGAGGCCGACAAACGAAATCGCCGCCGCATCCGGCTCGAGGATCTGCTGCTGTTGCTGCTGCGCTGCCTGGCCGTGCTGCTGATCGCGATGTTGGTCGCCCGGCCGTTCTTGGCGTTGAGTTATACGGGCGGGCTGTTCGACTCGGTCCGCTTCGACCGAATCGTCGTCCTGGACGACTCGCCCAGCATGCAATCCCGCACCCAAGCGTCGTCGCCATGGCAGGACGCGAAGCGAAGTCTGATCGATTTCGTGGGCTCACTGGCAGCGACCAGCTCGGACGATTCGCTGACGCTGCTGCTTGCGTCCGAGCCCCATCGGCCGATCTTCAACGGTCTGCCGATCAACCACGAGACGGTGGCGGAAATCACCGATGAAATCAAAGAGCTGGAAGCCTCGGACTTGACCGCCGACTTCGACGCGGCCCTGCTGGAAATCGAAAAGACGTTCGAGAAGCGTGCCACGGAGGTGAATCGTGCCGTGTACGTGGTCAGCGACATGCTTCGCCGCGATTGGGCCGCCGAACGGGCCGCCGGGCCCAAAGGGATGCTCGAACGTCTTCGCAGCGTCTCCGAACAAACCGCCGGCTGTTTCCTGGTCGACGTGGCGGCCGACCACCTGGCCAATTTGGCGGTGACACGGATCGTGCCCCAAGAGAAGGCGCTGGCCGCCGGGGTGGCCTCCCGATTCGAAGTCACGGTGCGGAACCTGGGGCCCAGCGACGTCCATCGAGTCCAAGTCAGGTTCACGGCAGGTGATTCCATACCGTTGCGCGGCCAGATCGACCGGATTGCGGCCGGACGGACGGAGTCCATCCCCTTCACCTACACGTTCGCGCGCCCGGAGGACGGGGGCGTCAGTTCGGCCCCGGAGCCGGTGCCGGTCCGGGCCGAGATCTCCATCGACGGCAGTCCGGGCGCCGATCGATTGGCCGCCGACAACGTGCGTTACTACGCGGCACGGATCGTCGACGGCACGCCGACGCTGATCGTCGACGGCGACCCTTCGGCGACGTACGGCCGCAGCGAATCGTTCTTTCTGCGGCGGGCCCTGGCGCCGCCCGGCGAGTTTCTCTCCGGCATCGCGGTCCACACGGTGACGGACGCCGATTTCGAGGCGATGAAGCTCGACGAGTATCAAGTGATCTACCTGTGCAACGTCTATCGCCTGAGCGAGCAGCGGTGCGGCGCCCTGGAAAGCTGGGTCGCCGCGGGGGGAGGGCTGGTCGTTGCGCTGGGCGATCAGATCGACGAAGAGTTTTACAATCAACAGTTGTATCGCGACGGCAACGGGCTGCTGCCGCTGAGGCTTCAGACGATCTGCGGAGACGAGAGTCAGCAAGAATGGGTCTCCTTCGACGCCGGCTCGTCGAGTCACCCGGTGCTGGCGGTCTTCGAAGGTGAAGGCAACCCGCTGTTGGAAGCCGTCAAGGTCTTTCGGTGGTGGAGCGGTTCCATTTCCGAGGAAGCGTTGCGGGCCGGACACGTTTTCCGTGCTGCCGGTTTCACCGACGGCGACCAGTCTGCGGCAATCGTTGAAAAGACGTTCGGCAGTGGACGCGTGCTCGCGTTGACGACGGCCGTCGACGCGGATTGGGGCCAGTGGCCGGAAGACCCGAGCTATCTGATCACGATGCAGGAGCTGAACCGCTACATGGCCCGCAAGACGGCCGACGAAGGATCGATTGTCGTCGGTGAGCCGCTCAGCCAGCCGATCGACTTGACGAAATACCAGATGGACGTGTCGATCACGGGTCCGGGTACCGACGCCGCACCGATCCAGCCCGGCCCGAACCCCGACGGCGACGGCGACGAATCGCTTTGGCAGGCCCGTTACGACGAGACCGCCCGGCGCGGCTTCTACGAGATGGCGTTGACCCGTACCGACGGGGAGCCGGAGAAGGTTCTTTTCGCCGCCAACATAGACGCCGCCGAAGGAGACCTGCGGCGTGTCGATCAGCGTCTTCTGCGTCGCGATCTGGGTGACGCCCCGATCGAGATTGTCAGCGGCGCCGCCCTGGCCGCCGCGGCGACCGAAGGGGCAAAAGGTGAGCTTTGGCCTTACGTGCTGGGGGCGTTGGTGATGGTCCTCTGCACGGAGCAGTTTTTGGGTTGGTTTTTTGGATTACGGAGGTAATCGGCCATGCGTCATTCTACCGTGTTCGAGGAAGTGACAAGACCGCGGCGTACTACGGTCGGTCTCTGCGGGACTGAGACGATCGTGTTGATCGCGGCCCTGCTAACCGCCGTCGGAGCGTACCCGTCGCGGACCATCGCAGCGGACCCGCCCGCCCCACAACCGGACCAGCCCGCCCCGCAACTGGTGGAGCCTGTCCCACAACCGCCGAAGTTCGCCCCACAACCGGTGGAGGTGGAGCGGCCGCTGGGAGATGTGGTCAGGGAGGCAATGAAAAAAGCGGAACTCCATCGGCTGAAGGTTCTGGACGCGCTGAGGAAGGCCGGAGCCAACCAGATCGACCAGCAGCGTATCGACGCCGTGCGGCAGAGGGCCAATATCCAGGCCGAACAGCTCAGAGCGCGGCAGATGATAGAGATCCAGCAGATACAGGGTTGGCAACTGCAATTGCCCAATGCGCGGGCCGCCTTTAACGCGCGTGGCGGGGTCTTCAATGGCGTGAACGGTGGGGTCGTCTTCCCGCAGAACGCGACCGGCAACGCCGACGCCGGGGCGTCGCTGAAAACCGATGCCGAGTTGGATCGTCTGTTGAAGCGGGCCGACGAATTCGCCGAAGAGGGACGCTATGATCTGGCCGTCGTGTTGTGGCAGAAAGTCCTCGACGGGTCGGCGGACACCGTGATGACGAGAGAGGAGTGGCTCCACAAAACGTCGAAGCACGAGTACCGCAAATACCGGTCCGTTTCCGAGGAGATCGAGCGGTCGCTTGCCAAGTTGCCGGCAAACGGCCTGCGCGTGTACCGGGCGACCGCCGACGGCGAAGCGAAAGCGATCCTGGCGGCCAGTGAGGATGATCCCAGGTCTCTCGGCGGACACTGGCAGGAAGAGCATGCCGCCGCCTGGGTCAACGTCCCCACGGGCCCCGCGCCGTTGAGCCGGCGGGAGCAAGCCCTGGCCGAAGTCGTACGCCGGTTCTTTCTCAGTTCCCACGGCGACGACGCGGCCTTCGAGCTGGCGTGTCTGGAAATGGAACGCTACGAATTCGTCGGAGCAAGTCGGCTATTGAACAAGCTGCTCCATGAGTATCCCGATTCGGACGTTGCGGAGGGGCAGATTCTCTTGCGCCTGGCGGTGGCCAATGGGCGGATCGGCGATCGAGACACGGCTCGCCAGGTCTTGGCCACGCTGCAGACGTCGGCAGACGCCAACCTGCAACACGTGTCGTTGGTCGAACACGACGTCGAACGATCGCTCGGCCAGCGGTCGCACGTTGCGGCGCAGACCAAGGCCGATTCGCCCGGCGGGTGGCGGATGCGTCTTGGCGGCCCGTCGCGGACCGGCCACATGAAGGCGCTTCCTCCGGGCACCACGAACTCGCCGCTGACGGAACTCTGGTCGAAACCACTGGACGTCATGCCGGCGAAGACCGCCGCCAAACAGGCCACGTCGACCAGCGCGGCGGCGCTTGTGCGTAATGGGCTCGCTCCACCGCAAGTCATCCAACTCGGCGGCGGACGCCTGGTCGCTAACCAGGTGGTTCTCCGCGGAGGCGTCGTGCTCAGAAGCACCAGCTCCTACGGTAGCCAAACGACAACCCCCGCGGCCGTCTCGCCGAGTTCCATGATCGAGCATTGGAAGAAGGCAGGGTGGAATCTTACCGGGGCGCTGCTGCTGGATCGCCGCCACGTCTTCTTCAAGGACAAAGACCGGCTGATCTGCTGCGATGCGGCAACCGGAGAGGTCTCTTGGATGGGACGGCGAAACCAGTATCGGCTCGATTCTCCGTCAACGGGCCGCCTGAGGGTGGTTGGCCTGAGGATCTCGTATCAGGCTTCCGGGCAACCCATGTCGGCGGCGGAGATCGCATTGTTTGGCGACCGGGTGCCGCAGTCGATGTCCATCGTCGGCGACTTGATCCTGAACCTTGAGGGGAGACTTCTGGAGTTGGAGAGCGATTGGGCGGCGAACTCGAGCCAGACGGCTCGTCTGCGGCCGGGCTCAAGCGCCGCCTACGCGATGCGAACGAATTGGCTTTCCGCCTACGACGTCCCCAGCGGCAAATTAAAATGGTATCGCAGCGCCGGCGATGAGCAAGACGCTTCGAACCTCGGCGTTCGTTTTCTGGCCGCGCCGGTTCCCTATGCCGATCTGCTGTTGGCGCCGGTGGCCAACGGCGGCCAATTGTGGGTCTACGGCATGACGGCCGATGACGGCAAGACCGTCTGGAAGGCGTTTTTGTGTGACGAACCGCCGGGCGGACGGCCGCGTTGGTCGCCGGTGGGGATGGCCGTCGCCGGTGGAGACGCCTATGTGGCCAGCGGCGCCGGAGCGGTCTTCGCGCTGGACGCCGCGACGGGAACCGTCCGCTGGGTCCAGACGTACCCGCGAACCTCTCTATCCGGGTTCAGAGAGGACGTCGTCATCCCGCAGCATCGCCAGTTGGTCGTGATGTGCTCCGACTACGATCATCTGGTCGCCTTCGATCGGCGCACCGGCGATCTGCTCTGGGAGTCTCCCATGAATCCGTCGACCAATCCGTCGACCGGCGATTCTCCCTCGGCGTACTGCCTTGGCGTGGTCGCCGACGACTTGTACGTCGGCGGCAAGAACAATCTGCGGCGGTACGACGTCGCCGGCGGCCGGCTGGTGTGGGAGACGAAGATCGAGGATTCGCTCGGCCACGGCATCTTGACGGAAACGGCGATCTATGCGCCGCTTCACGATGCGATCCTGCAGATCGATCTGAAGACGGGGGCCGAATTGGGACGGATTCCCGTCGTTTTGCCGGGGAGTGCCCACAGCCCCGCGGTAAACAGAGAGCCGCTGGGCAACCTCTACTGCGACGGCCAACGGCTGCTGGTCGTCGGCATGGAAGAAGTCTACGCTCTGGGCGAACTGAAGCCGCACCTGGAAAAACTGGACAAGCTTGTCGAGCAGGGCAATGGGCGGGCCCAACTCGGGCGGATGCGCGTGCGGGCCCGATTGGACAACCTCGACGGCGCCGTTGCCGACCTGCGCGGCGCGTACGATTTGCTTCTTGAAGATGAAGGTCTGTCAGAAGCCAACTGTGCACTCTACGAGGCGATCTCCGACTTGGGACTCGACACGGCCGACCCGTTGCTCTCGCTGGAACTGCTCTTGGAATCGGTCACCGCCGCCGGAAAGAACTCGCCGGCCTCCAAGGCGTTTGAAGCAGAAAGCGCGGCGCGGCGCGCAGACGTGCTCTACAAGACGCTGAAGTCGCTGCATGAAAAGCAGCTCGAGGGGGCCGCTTCATTGGTTCTTGGCGTGGCCGTGTTGTGTACCGACGGTAGAGCGCTCACGGCGGCGCGGCAAGCGATCGCGATCACGGTGGACCGGAAGGACGAGGCCGCACTCCGCAAAGCGCTTCAAAGCGACGACCCCAACCTGCGGGCCGTCGGCGCCACGGGACTCACCGTCGCCTTGCGCGAGCAGTCGGCCGGCAAGTTGAAGAAGATGCTCGATTCGGACGACGAGAACGTGCGGCTGGCCGCCGCCGAAACCTTGGCCAACCAGGGGGATCGTGCCGCCTTGCCGGCCCTGGGTCTGATGCTGACGTCTGCCGAGTTGCGGGTCCGCAGCAGGAGCGTTCAGATTCTCAGGTCGCTGACGGGCAAACGGTTCAGTTTCTCTGCCGACGGTCCGGTCTTTCCACGGCTGGCAGCCACCTCGGATTGGATGACCTGGATCGACAACCAAGGCCAGACCGCCAGGCTGACGTACCCCATCGATACGTCGAACGTCATCTTGGGCCGAACGCTGATGGCGCACTACTCGGCCGGCGAGTTCGTCGAGATCGATTCCCACGGGAACCAAACGTGGCGACAACCGATGAACGGGGCGTTTGCATGCCATGGCCTGCCCAACGGTCACCGCCTGGTCGCTTCCTATCGGGACTCGACGATCGTCGAATATGACGCATCCGGCGGCCAAGTGTGGCAGGCCACCGCCAACGGTAAGCCGTACAGCGTGCGGCGGCTTGCCAACGGCAATACGCTGGTCGCCTGCCACGACACCGGCAAGATCCAGGAAATCAAGCCCGACACGACGGTCGCTTGGGAAGTGACTCTCGGCGGGAGTCCCATGGACGCTCGCCGTCTAGACAACGGGAATACTCTGGTTTGCCTGATGAAAGAGAATCGCATCGTGGAAGTCGATCAATCCGGCAACATCGTCTGGGAGCTTCCCGGCATGGTCACTCCGCGCTCGGCCCAGCGACTTCCCAACGGCAATACGCTGGTGTGCGACACCGGACGCAGCCGGGTCGTCGAAGTGGATCGCTCCGGACGCGTCGTATGGAGCCAATCCGGTTTCAGCAATCCGATGGACGCGCAACGACTCGCCGGCGGCAACACGTTGGTGACGGATGCTCGGGGCCTCAAGGAGATTGATTCGAGTGGAAAGGTGATTCTTGAGCGGAACCAGACCCACGTCGGTCGCGTTTGCCGATACTAGCCTGACGGGTGGACCCAATGCCTCTGTTTGCCATCGCATGGCTGCAACGAATCCTGGGGATCGACTCCGGCACGATCCCCGAAGATGCGGACGTCCGGTTGACGTGGATCAACTCTCCGCGGTCGTGGGAAGTGTTCGTCTACCTCGGTGTCGTTGCGGCCCTGGTCTACCTGGTCGTTTTCTTCTACCGCCGGGAAACCGGCACCTGCCCGCCGCGGGCCAAGAGGGTGCTGGCGGCGGTTCGCATCGCGGTGTTGCTTCTTCTGGCGGCGGTTTATCTTGGCCCGGCCATCACCTTCACCGATCGCCGTGTCTTGCATCCGATTGTGGTGCTGTTGCGGGACGGCTCGCAGTCGATGAGCATCGAGGATCGATACCCGGACGATCAAACGGCCCAAAGCGTGGCTCGAGCGACGGGCCGCAGCGTGGAGTCCCTCCGCCAGCAGCGGCCGACGCGAGCCGAGTTGATGCATGCCTTGTTCGAGAAGGACGACCGCCGGCTCCTCCGCGAGCTTCAACGCCGCGGCAGGCTTCGCGTGGCCAATTTTTCCAGTCACGTGGAACAAGTCGAGACGAGGCCCGCCCGCATCGAACCACCTTCCGTCGATTCGGATTCCCGCGGCTCGGAAAACGCCGGCGAGCCAATTCGCGGTCTGCCGGCGCTGCAGGCGACAGGGCCGGCAACGGACCTTTATGGGGCAATCGCCGACGGCCTTGCCGACCGCCTGACGGCCGCGATCGCCGTTTTCACCGACGGCCAGCACACCGGAAAAGACGCCGACCGAGCCAGCCTCCGCGCGTTGGCCGAGAAGGCCGGCCGGCAAGGCGTCCCCCTGTTGCTGGTCGGGATAGGCGATCCTGCCCGGCCGCGCAACCTCCAGGTGACCGATGTGTTTGCCGATCCCCAGGTCTGGAAGGACGACCCGTTCGAGATCCAGGCCGTGCTGCGCGCCGTGGGCATCACCGGCCGGACCGTACAAGTCGAACTGATCGAGCAGAGCACTGCGGAAGGCACCGGCGCGTCCCCATTGCAGCAGGTGGTCAAACGGCGCGAAGTTGCCTTGCCCGCGGAAGGAGGGACGGTGCGGCTGACGTTTACCCATACTCCCAAGACGGCCGGCCGATTCGCCTACACCGTGCGCGTCGAGCCGGTCGAAAACGAAATCTCCGAAGACGACAATTCGCCGAAGACCCCGGCCGAAGTCAAAGTGCTCGACGAGCAAGCGCGGGTGCTGTTGGTGGCCGGTTCTCCGACGTGGGAGTATCGCCAGGTCGCGCGGCTGCTTCAGCGCAACAAGACGGTCGACCTGTCGTGCTGGTTGCAGACGCTCGACGAGGACCGGGCCCAGGAAGGAAACACGACGATCAAGAAGCTGCCCGTCACCCGCGAGGAACTCGCCGAGTACGACGTGATCCTGCTCTTGGATCCCGACCCGATCGAATTCGACGAAGCGTGGATCGCGTTGCTCAAAGAGTTCGTCGCCGAGCACGCCGGCGGCGCGCTCTACATGGCCGGACCGATGCACGCCAGCCGCTTTCTGACGGCCGGGCGGACCCGCGCGATCGGCGACCTGCTGCCGGTTCGGATGGGAGACATCGGTGCCATGGAGGTCGCCACGCTGATCAGCAGCAACGTGCGGTCCTGGCCGTTGGACGTCGTAGAGGCCAACGTCGACGAACCGATCATGCGATTCTACGCCGACTCCGCCGCGACGCTGGCTCGCTGGAAGAGCTTGCCGGGCATCTACTGGAGTTTCCCGTCCCAAGAAGCCAAGCCGGCGGCGCGCGTTCTGCTTCAACACAGCGACCCGACGCTGCGCCAAATGGAAGGATCGCGGCCGCTGCTGGTCACGGGCCAATTCGGCTCCGGCCGAACGATCTATCTGGGATTCAGCGGCACGTGGCGCTGGCGAAAGGTCGGCCGCAACGCGGAGTTCTTCAACCGGTTCTGGCTGCAAACAACACGCTACCTGGTCGAGGGCCGTTCGCTCGAGGGCAAACGTAGGGGAACCGTCGAGACCGACCGCACACGCTACGAAATCGGCCAGCGCGTGATGGTTACGGCGCGTTTGAGAGACTCGGCGCTGGCGCCGCTGGACCGGCCCGAAGTGAAGGCCACGCTGAAGGTCAGCGGCGGCGAGCCGACTCCCGTTACGCTCAGACAGGTTCCCAATCAGCCGGGACGATTCGAGGCGACCGTCACCCCCGCCAAGACGGGGCGTCATATTCTGTCGGTGGATCTGTCCGGCGAATCGGCGGCGTCGCCAACGGTCGAAACCACGTTTTCCGTTTCGTCACCCAGCGTCGAATCGGCCCGGACCTGGCTCGACAAGCCGCTGCTGGTGGAATTGGCCGAGGCCTCCGGAGGACGCTATTTCGACGTCGACCAACTGGATCAACTGCCGGCGGCCGTCCCCGATCGCCGGCGGACCCTCGACGTGCAGAGCAAACCCATCCCGCTTTGGGATACGAGCCGCGTTCTGTTGCTGCTGGTCGGATTGCTCACCGTCGAATGGGCCCTCCGCAAACGTTTCAAGTTACTGTAAGGTAGACGGTCATCCGATGGCGCAAGCAACGACGACACCCGCCGCCGCAATCCCCAAAACGTTCTCGAACAGGCTGCGCCGTTTGCGAACGAAGATCCTGGCGTGGTTTCTGGTCGACGGCCTCAGTCGCGTGCTGCTGTGCGTCGTGTTGGTGATCGGCCTGGACTTGTTGGTCGATTGGCTGTTTCACCTGGATCGCCCACAGCGGGCCGTGATGCTGGTGCTTGCCGTCGGCGCCGCGGCAGCGGTGTTCTATCGTCGCGTGGTCCGTCCACTGTCATGCCGGCTTTCCGACGATGCACTTTGCCTGCAGATCGAAGACCGCAACCAACAACTGCGGCAAGGCCTCATCAGTGCAGTTCAGTTCGCGCGAATGGACGACTTCGAATCTCGCGGAACGTCGCCGGCCCTGGTCCGCGCGACGATCGACCGGGCCATGCAGCAAACCGCCGACGTGAGGTTCGAGGGGATTCTGCGCCGTGATCGGTTCATCGTCAACGTGGCTCTTTTGGCCGTCGCGTTGGCGGCGCTTGTCGGCGTCGGCGTCTCATCCGCGGCGAACGATTCGATGGCCATCTGGTTCGACCGCAACGTCCTGCTCGGCGACCTTCAGTGGCCGCAGGACGTCCACCTGGTGGTCCGGGGCGTCGTATGGCTGGGAAACGGGGACGGCCGGCTGACGATCCCTCGGGGCGACGATTGGCCGCTGGTGGTGACCGTGCGCGACGACAGCCGCCGCCTGCCCAAAATGGTTTACGTCGACTTCCGCGGCGGCAGTGGTTGGCGGCCGGATTCGGGTCAAAGCAGACCGATGCACAGAGCCGGCGACCGGCAGTTTCAGACCACGCTGAGAAACGTCGTCGAGGCGTTCGAGTTCCGCGCCCGTTGCCGGGGAGCATCCACGGCGTGGATCACGGTCGAGCTGGTGGATCGTCCTTCGGCTCAGCAGTTTCACTTGGCGGCGACTTCCCCGAAGTATGCCGGCGGAGAAACCGAACCTCTGCCGCCCGGCATGGGCCCGTACTATGTGCTCAAGGGGAGCACGCTGGAAGTCCGAGGCACTGCCAACAAACGGCTCTCGAAAGCGATCCTGGTGGCCGGCAACAAGCGGCATGAGATGACGGTCACCGGTGGGCGCGACTTCGGTACCTCTCTGCCGGCCGGCGACGTCGGCGCCGGCGTTTACCATGTTGAATTGACCGACACCGAGCGGCTGGTGTTGCCCGGCGCAAGCGAACCGGGACCGCTCAGTTCAAAACACCCCACGAGCTTCACGCTCAAGATCAAGCCGGATCGCGAACCTCGCGTGGTTGTCAAGCCGACCGGCGTCGGCATGCTGGTGGTGCCGGGCGCGCGAATACCGTTGGACTGCCGTATCCGCGACGACTACCTGATCACCGCCGCCCGGCTCCGTCACCAATGGCGCGGCGAGAGCAGCGACGAAGGCAGCCAGGGCGTCGATCCACTCGACGAGTTCACCCGGTTGGCCAATCGGGCGTCCGCCGCGTTTCAGTCCGACTTGGAGCTTCCCCCGCTGCAGATCCCGGCCGGTTCGCGGCTGAGTTTCTTCGTCGAAGCAGACGACAACGACGACGTCTCCGGTCCCAAATCCGGCAAGTCGACGACGATCGTGCTTCGGGTGGTCAGTGAGGACGAGTTGCGTACCGATCTGCTACGGCGTGAGAAGCAACGACGGCTCGAGTTTCAGAGGTACCTCAAGCAACAAGAAGACGTGTTGACCGAATGCGAATCCATGCTGGCTGGTGTCCGGGCGATGGCAAAACTGGAAACCGCCCAGCGACAACTGCTCGTGAGGCTGCAAAAGCGTCAGAAGCTGCTGGGTGCCAACCTGGCCGCCCTGGCCGGCAGGCTCGAAGGGATCGTTGCCGAGGTCCAAAACAACCGACTGGAAGAGGACGGCGGACCGCTGCAGCGTCGACTGCTCGACCGAATCATCCAACCGATGTGGATGTTGGCCGACGACGCGATTCCCCAAGCCGCTCGACACGTGGACCGGGCCTGGCGACTCTCAGGCGATCGTGCCCACAGCCCCATGGAAAACAAAGCCGAGCGGAATCGGGCGCTGTCCGACGCCATTGCGGCTCAGCAGTCTATCTTGGCGACGATGCGCGAGATCCTCTCCCATCTGGTCAAGGCGGAAGGATTCCAGGAGGCCGTGAATCTGCTCTACGAAATCCAGCGGGCCCAAAAGGACGTCTTGGATTTAACGGATCAGCAACGGCAAGAACGTATCCGCAAAATCCTTGACGAAGGTGGCCGTGCCGGTAACCACGACGATGAAAGGTGAGCCGCTCCCACGGGCAGACCGGGGCTGACCCCTACGAGGGGGTGGCCGTCGAGGAAGTAAAAGTGTAAAATGAATATTCGTGTTCGCCCGAGGAGAACTGAAATGAGATGGCACCACCCTCTTCTCGTGCTTCTGTGTCTGTCTGTTGGCGGCTGGGCACAGCAGGGTCCAAGTCCCGATGCCCGGCCGGAGGCCGACCGTGCCGTCAGCCCGTTGACGCCTCGCCAACAGCGTGTCAATCGGATGATGGGCAGCCTGGAGCGTATGTTCCTGAGTCTCGCCCGCACGCTCGAGAAGACCGAGCCTGAACGAGCCGAGCGACTGGTCACGGCATTTCAGCAATCCAAGGAACTGTTGATCGAGCAGCGGATGCGGCAGATCATTGAACTGCTCGATCTCACAAAACTGGACAACGCCAGCGATCAGCAGAAGCAGATCATCGAGGACCTGAGCCAACTGATCAGACTCCTGTTGGACGACCAAGTCGATCCGGAGAAGCTCCAGGAGGAAATCGATAAGCTCAAGCGGTGGCGCGAGGCGATCCAACAACTCGTCAAGCAAGAGCAGGCGCACTTTCGCGACAGCGACCAGGTTGCCAACAAGGACAAGGCGCTGGCTGACTTGCAGCGTCAAATCAAGGCGCTCGAAGAACTGATCCGGCGCCAGCAGGAGTTGATACGCAAGACCGCCGACACGGCCGATCGAAACGCTCCGCAGATGGACAAGCTGGCCGGCGATCAGAGTGGCATTCGCAAAGACACGCAATCTCTTGCCGACGACGTTGCCGGCGCGGAAGGGGAGTCGGGTAGTTCACAGACCGGCTCCCAAGGTGACGGTCAGGCCGGATCGAGTGGCCGTTCACAAGGCGGTTCGCAGAGTCCCGGGTCCGGCGAACAACCGCTGCGCAAGGCCGGCCGGCACCAACAATCGGCCGAACAACAACTCCGCAACGCCAACCGGCAGGCCGCCCAAGGCGAAGAAGAGAAATCCTTGGACGAGTTGAAGAAGGCACTTCAGCGACTCCAAAAGCAGCACGATCGCCTCCAGTCTCCTCCCTCGGAGATCCTCCCCAAGCTGGCCGACGAGCAGGATGCTACCGCGGAGAAGACCGCTGAGTTGGGCAGCGAAATGGCCAAAGCCTCTCAGTCCGGGAGCCCCTCCGAGGGCGGCCAATCGGGTGGCGGCCAATCGAGTGGCGGCCAGCCCGGCCAGCAGCAAGTGGCCAACGCGGGCCAGTGCATGCAGCAGGCGTCCGGCAGCTTGCAGAATCAGCAGCCCGGCGCGGCGTCGCAGAAACAGGACGAGGCCATCCGCGAACTGAAAAAAGCGCTCGAGGAGGTCGAAAAGCGGCTGGCGGAGCTTGGCGAGCAAAAGCAGGACGAAGTGTTGGTCCAACTCGAAGACATCTTCCGCGAGATGCTCGATCGGCAACACCAGGCGTCCGCCGGCACCGTCAAGCTGGACGAGAAAAGGCAGCAATCCGACGGGACGCTCCAGCGTGCCGACAAGCTGGCCCTGAAGAAGCTTGCCCAGGAGCAGCGCGAGTTGGTCGCCATGGCCCGGCAAGCCTACGATCTTCTCATCGAAGACGGCACGAGCATCGTGTTTCCCGGCGTGGTCTCCGATTTGGGTGACAATCTACAGACCGTCGTAAAGCTGCTCGACGATCAGCGAACCGGCGACTATACGCAGGCAATTCAAAAAGAGATCGAAACCACGCTCGAAGAACTCATCGACGCGTTGCAAAAAGCGGCCGGAGGAGGTGGTGGCGGAGGCGGAGGAGGAGGCGGTGGGGGCGGGAAACCGCCGCTGGTGACCAGCACGGCCGAGTTGAAACTGCTGCGTGCGTTGCAACTGCGGGTCAATCGCCGCACCAAGGCCTTTGACGAGGCGCGTCCTGGAGAGCTGGACGAGGTGATGAAGGGCGAGATCGTCAAGATCGAGAGACTTCAGGCGGAAGTATCCGACATGGTCCGGCAGATTATCGACCGGATGCAGTAGGCCCCCGTCGCGAGATCGCGATCCGCGGGCCGGACACCCACTACCCGAAACATTGCAGGAAAGGACATTGCCATGGATGCCCCACGCGTGAATTATGGGTCGCGAGTTTGGACCCGACTCGACCGGTTTGCCGTCGGTGCACGCGGCCTTCTACTTGCGGCGGCCGTTGTTTCCATACCGCTGGCGACGGGCCGCGCGACGATTGCCGACGAAACGGCCACTCCCGCTGAGGTAGTCGACGGTGTTCTTGACGCCGGCGGCGACAACGGTTGGCTCAACGAGCAGCTCCTGCTTGCCAGGGCGCACATCTCGAAAAATGACCATGAGCAGGCCTTGCCGCTGCTTGCGGCGGTGATCGAGAAGCACTCGGGCCACAGTCTACGCGTCGGCGAAGCCCTGTTGCTTCGCGGCATCTGCGAGTTGCAGGGGCTCCAGCGCCGTAAGGCGGGTGCGTCGTTTAGCGAGTTTCTCGAGCGGTACCCGGACGCCCCGCCGCGGATGCTGGCCACGGCAAGACAGAATCTGCTGTTGCTCGAAGGCCTCGAGTTGGGCTCCCTGGACGACATTCACAGTCAGATCGAATACTCCCGCCGAAGACTATCGCTGGAAGACTCGGGCGCGAAAACGCAAAACGTGCAAGACGACGTCGTCGCCATGCTGACCTCCATGATCGAGGAAATCGAGAAGAAGGGCGGCACGTGAGCGGGTTGTGGCAGCGGCTCGGGTGTCCCGGGTCAAGGCAGCGGTGGCGGTCAAGGCGGAACCGTGGGTGGAGTCAGCAGCGGAACCTCGACGGCGGCGCGGCGCGTCCACGGCGGCGGGCCGAGAACGCCTTGGGCCGATATGAGAAACAAGGCCCGAGATGACCGAACGTTCACCGCCATGAAAAACAGACTTCCGGCACGTTACCGGCAGCTTGTCGAACAGTACTATCGAAGCTTGCAGGAAGAGACTCAGGAGTAAGCAGCCGCGCCGTCCAGCGGTCGGCTGTGCCGAACCATGCTTGTCTTGTCGTTATGTCTGCTGGCCGGATTGTACGGCGAGGAAACCCGCCGCCGCGGCCAAGATCGGCTGGTGCTGCTCGACGGCACCGCGATCACCGGGACCGTCACGTCGATCCGGGCGGACGGAAAGATCGCCCTGGCCGGGTCTGATCACGAGAACCCTGCCGAGAATCCCCTGGAACTGAACGCGCTTCGGCGGATCCAGCGCGCTGCCGACGCGGCGGAAGCCGGGCCCGACGGCGGCGAAGCCCAACGGCTCGTCGTCGATCTGCTCGACGGTGGCCGTCTGTTTGCCGACGGCCTGAACATCAGCGGCGAACAATGCCGCGTCCAATGGCGATACGGGGCGCTTTCGCTGCCGCTGGACATGGTTCGGGCCGTCCGGTTGCAGCCTCAGCAGAGGGATCCGGATTTCGAGAAGGCGCTCGAGGGTCGAGCGGAGTTTGATCTGTTTTTCGCCCGATCGGATCAGAAGCTCGTGATGATCAAGGGCTTCGTCGAAGAGCTCGACGACGAGAACGTCGTTTTTCAGTGGAATGAGCAGCGCCAGACCATACCGCGCCAGAAGCTGTTCGGCATCGTCGTCGCCGTTGTCGATGCTGCGCCGGATCACACCGGGCAGTGCCATGTCACGTTGAAGGACGGCTCCCATTTATGGGGCAAGATCGCATCTCTGCAATCCGGCACGGAAGGCCAGTCTGCCAACCTGGTGTTGCATTTCAATCATGATGCGGACGTGACCATCCCTTGGGACTGCGTTGTCCGAGTGGTCGTTCAATCCGAGCGTCTGGTCTACCTCTCCGACCTGACGCCCGAGGAGGTCGACGAACAGCCCGTGGTGGCGTTTCCGAGGCCATGGCAGCGGGACAAGAGCGTCGGACGGCGGCATCTTCGACTCGGCACTCGCGCCTACAGCAAGGGTATCGGCGTCCAGTCCCGCTCGCGGCTGGTGTTCAACACCGACGGGAAATACGAGTTGATGACGGCGACGATCGGGATCGACGCCGAGACCGGCGGCCGGGGGGACTGCCTGTTCATCGTGCTCGGCGACGGCGAAGAGTTGCTGCGCAAACGCATGAAAGGAACCGATCCGCCCAGCGAACTGCGTGTTGATATTCAAGGTGTGAAACAGCTCGCGCTGCTGGTCGAGCCGGGAGACGACCTCGATTTGGGTGATCATGCCGATTGGTGCGATGCTTGCTTCATCCGTCCGTCGCCCTAGGCGTACCGCGGCGGCGCGGCGACGTTCAACGTCCGTTAGCAATGGGAGCTTCCATGTTATTGCTGCAACACGTTCGGAAGTACGACCTGGCGTCCGTCGTTTTGCCCGCCTTGGCCACGCTGATCTTGGCCGGCGTCTGTGGTTGCGGACGAGATCAACAACCGGCCCCTTCGGGTGGCCCGCCGGCCGTATCGTCTCAGGACACGACCGAGTCTGTCCCACCGGACAAACAGGATGGCGGTTCTAAAGAGCCAAAGCAAGATGCAGCGAGTCTCCAGGCTCGGCCATCCGGTGTCGGGTCCCCCAAAGACAACACGCTGGTAGCGTCTGCCAAGCAGGAGCGGCCGGACGAATCTCCGCAGCAGTCCGAGAACACGCCAAGCGTACCTCGGGCGAAAGCCTCCCAAGGAGTGCCTGAAGACGCGAATCTCAGCCCGGTTGATGCGTTGAAGGCCTTAGGGGCCACGGTCAAGATGAACGCCGCGGGTGACGTGATCGGCGTCGATCTGAAAGACACGGAAGTCACCGACGCCGATTTGACGCTTCTGAAGGAGATGACCAAGATCAAGACGCTCAACCTGTCGCAAACTCGCGTCACCGACGAGGGGTTGTCGAACCTCGAGGGCCTGACCGGCTTGAAATACCTGTATCTGTTCGGCACCGACACCACCGACACCGGTCTGAAACATCTTAGCGGATTGCAGGCCATGGAAGTCTTGTGCCTGGATGACACCAGGATCACGGACGCGGGGCTGGTACACCTGAAGAACATGACGGAACTCGTGAAGCTGCACATTCAGAGCAAAGACACGATTACCGACGCCGGCCTCGAACTGCTGACCGGGTTGACCGGGCTCACCGAGCTGAGGGTCGGCGGCACCGAGGTGACCGACGAGGGCGTCGACGAGCTCAAGAAGTCGCTGCCGGATTGCCAGGTGGTGCGATAGCTCGGCCTAATAGCGAAACGCCCGTCTCAGGCCGACCGCCTTGTGCTCCCAGACGACGTCGCCTCCCGGAGCGACTTCGTGCGCTCCCGTCGAATCGACGAACAGCGTGTTGCCGTTCGTCAAGCGTTGAGCGTCGTACATTCGGCCCGTGCCGGCCTTGGACCAGACTTGGCGGCCGCCGCGATCCAGCTCCACGACGAGGCCTTGGCTGTACTGGCCAACGAGCGTATTGCCGTTGGACAAGCGCTGAGCCGAGTACGAGCGGCCGCCGATCGGCAGTCTCCAGACGGTCTTGCCGGCACGATCGACTTCCACGACTTGCCCGGTCGAGTAGAGACAGACCAGCGTATTGCCGTTCTCCAGCCGCCGCGCGTCTAGTGGCCTGTCGTCCAGAGTGACTTCCCAGGCGATGGTCTTGTCGGGCTTGATTTCGACGACTTTCTTACTGCTATAGCAGGCGACCAGCGTATTGCCACTGTCGAGCCGGCGAACGCTGTACGGCGACGCCGGCAGATTCGTTACCTTCCATACCTCCTCACCGTCGGCATCGTACTCGGTGACAGATCGCCCCGAATACGACGCGACCAGCCGATGCCCGTTGGGAAGCGCGTGGCAGCCGTAGGGACTCGAAACGGGCACCTTCCAGGTCGCTTTGCCATCGGCGTCCACTTCGCGGACCGTGTTCTCGGTGCGACTGCATATGAGCGTGCGGCCGAAGAGCGATCCGGCGTCTTTGACGGGAAACGTCAACTCGGCGGTCGAGCCCTCTCGTTCGATCCACGCCTGCCATGTCCCGGCCGGACCGGACCTCTTGTCCGGACGTTCGTAAGCGACGAAGCCGAACCGCTTGCCCGTCAGCGCGCGCAGCGTGTAGACGCTTCGCGAACGAACGTTCGAGTCCTCGGATTCGAGCAGCTTGCCGAGTGCGGCCAGGCATCGTCGATCGCCGTGATTTGCAAGTGCTCCGGCGGCTGCCAGCCGTACTTGCTCCTGCGGGTCTTCGAGCAGGGGCACCAGGTGCTCGCTCGACGTTTCGCCGAGCAGCATCTGAAACACCGAACAGGCTGCCATGCGGACCGGGGCGTCGTCGGCGTGCAACGATTCTCTCAAGAGGGCGACGTCCGACCTGGTGGCCGTGGCTTTGAGCGCCTTGATCGCCGCGATGCGCACGTGCAACTTGTCACACAGCGGCACGGCGGCGATTACCTGCTCCGTCAAGCCTTTCAGCTCTCGGTCGGCGATGACGCGAAGTACGGCGCGGAGAATCTGCCCGCTTTGTCGATCGCGGTGCTTCAGAACGTGGTTGGCCCGCCAGCGTACTTCGGGATCCTCGGCTTCGGCGGCCTGCTGCAAGGGTTCCGTTGCAGCGACCGGTTTGCGAATCAGTTGTTGCATTGCCTCTTCGCGTTTGAAGAAGTCGTCGTCTCCAAGCTGCCGAATCAACAGCGCCACCTGGTTCCTCGCATCAGGTCCCGGATGCAACTGCTCGAGATATCGGCGAATGTCGTCGTCGGTCTTCATCCCATGTTGCGCGAGCAGTTCTTCATACGGGTCCGGCGAGTCGCCGGCTCGTGCGGCTGCCGGACCGAGAATCAGGACGCCCACGACGGTGGCTGGGATTATGAACTGTGGCATTTCCGGATCCTGATCGTCGTCCTCGAGCCGCGTGCCATGGTGACGCCGGTCACCGGCGTGGCGGGACGGCTGTGTTGGCTACGGTTTTTTCTCGACTCGTTTGAGAGTGGTCAGTAGTCGGCCGTCGCCGGGTTTGGTTTCCAACTCGCCCGGCGCCGGCTTTCCCGGGCGAGGGTCGAAACAGATCACCAGGGTGTCCGCTTCCACCGAATAGACTCCGCGGACCGTACTACCGGTTCGGCCAAGCAGCGAGGACAGCACGATCTGCTTGGGCTGCTTCGTCGCGTCCAGCGTGTACTCGGTTTGAACGGCCTGGCTTCCTTCGGCGACCGTGACCTTGGTGCCCTCAAAGGTGAATCGGGAAAGGGGCGCCTTATCCAACAGCTTTCCATCAAGTCGGCACGAGACCACTTCCCATGCTCCTTGGAGTTTCTGTCTGTCCGGGTGTTGCGGAACGTCTGCCTGCTGGCCGGCAGGTTTTTTCGCGGTTACCAACGCAGCCAGGGGACCGAGGGCGCGGGTATCGATCATCCAGACCTCATAACCTCTGATTCGAGACCGGAAATCGAAAGCAAGCTTCGAGCCGTCATTCGACCAGCTCGGCAGGGTACACCAACCGTCAAGTACGCGCTTTGCCTCGCCGGTGGTCACGTCGAGGACCCACAGGCCCTTGTCTTCGCCTCCGAAGCCGCCGAACCCGAGGCGTTTCCCGTCGGGCGACCAACCGGCCAAAAGCCCCCGCCAGCCCTCCAGTGAGCATCGCGGTATCACCTGGAACGTCTTCAGGTCGATGACTTCGAGCCGGCCGAGACCTTGATAGGCCACGTAGCGACCGTCCGGCGAGACCGCGGGATACCAATGAAACGGCAGTCGGTCCAGCGGCACGTTCCAGACGACCGCCGGCGGGGCGTTCGGGCGGTCCGCACGGACGGCCTTGATCTGTTTTGATTCCCGGCTGTAGAAATAAACGGTGGTGCCGTCGGCAGACCACGTCGAAAACACGCCTTCGGCGAGTTTTCTGGGCGGCCCGCCGGCCGCTTCGACGAGCCAGATCTCTTCGGTCGTCTGATTGTCTATTGAGACTTCGCGGGTGTAGGCAATCCAACGTCCGTCCTTGGGCGACCAGGACGGATCCTTGCCTTTGGGCACCAGGTCGATCGTCTTACCCGACGATACCTGATAGACCTGAATTCCCGCATTGAACGGTGCCTTGCCCAGCGCAATCCGGGTTCCGTCGGGCGACCAGCTTCCCCGGCCTCCTTTGCCCACGGACTTTCCACCGAGTTTCTCGAGCCCGGCAACGAAGGGGTCTTTCGGGGCCTCGGTTGCGCCGGCGGCCACCGCGGGACCGGCGATCTGCCCGGCCGTATCGTCCTCAAACGGATCACCTCGGACTGAGGTCGCAACCAACCATGTGATTGCCGACAAGACGGTCATGCTGCTCATATATCGCATCGCTTCCTCCTCCTTTGCGCTGGATCGTACCAGAAACAGCGAAGAAGTCAAGACGACGGCTACCGCGTCGAGCGTTCCGACTACTCCGAGCTTGCGACGGTTACCGGGACGAACAGCTACGTCGACACCGACGTGGAGCCCGTCCGGGAATACTTCTACCACGTGTTCGCCGTGGACGAGCACTCCTTTCTGCCAGGGCCATATTCTACCCTCGCTCCGAGTGTCCGCCAGGCATAGGGCACCTCACGCGCGTGAGAGACGTCAACAAAGGACCGTGCGTGAAACACTCCATCGGGGGGGGTGACCTGATTCGACCCATCGCCCGGTCGCGAGCTATTCAGCACCCGTTTCCGGCACACCCGAGAGCGCCTCAGAAAGCCGTGGCGTGGGACGGCCAGGTGCAACTGTCTTGGCACGGAGATCAAGTGGAATCTGTTTCGTCGATTGTGCGTGAGTCTTCTTCGGTGACTTCTTCGTTGTCTTCGGTACAAACAATCTGCCTGATGAAACGGAGCCGGGCCATGCTGGGGAGCAAACCGGCAACGGACAGCCAGGCTAGGGCGGGTGAAGGATTGTCTTCAATCCAGGCTTTCGTGTATACTAGGCGGCAGGCCATCGTCAACTCTCAACAATCCGCGGGAGCCTTCCGAGAGAGTCGAAGGATAGTCGTGTTGTCTTGTTACGGGTGATTTCAGATTACCGAACCGAATCGTGAGGAGTAGAACATGGCCAGAATAGCTATTATCGGTGCCGGTAGTATGGTGTTTAGCACGACGCTCACAAATGACATACTGCAAACACCAGGACTCGAGGGTTCAACGGTTGCCCTGATGGACCCGGTCTTGTCCAAAGCGAAAAGCGTCGAGGACTACGTGAGCAAGATCATCAAGAAGAATAGCCTTTCGCACAGGGTATTTTCAACGGCCGACAGAAGAGAAGCGCTCGAGAACGCGGATTACGTCATCACCACGTTTCAAATAGGAGGCATGGAAGCTTACAAACACGACTATGAAATCCCGATGAGATACGGCGTCGATCAGTGTATCGGGCAGTGCGTGGGGCCCGGCGGCGTGTTCCGGGGATTGAGGACCATCCCCGTGCTCGTGGACCTGATGCACGACATGGAAGCCCTCTGCCCCAATGCGATCTTGCTGAACTACGTCAACCCGATGTGTACTTGTTCGATCGGCATGGCCATCTCGAGCGAGGTCCCCTTCGTGGGCTTGTGTCACGGCATCCAGACGACGATGGATCTGATCTCCGGGTACGTCGGCGTGGATAAAGACGAGATCGACTTCCTGGCCGCGGGCATCAATCACATGG
>SDBV01002735.1_pt1 | contig 26343 bp, 24 predicted proteins | sample 2277081 | NCBI WGS metagenome assembly SDBV01 (sample SAMN10402039, study PRJNA504765) | marine sediment metagenome | isolation source: marine sediment core GS10_PC15, 223 cmbsf | place: Arctic Ocean: Southern Knipovich Ridge | collected 2010 | reverse complement strand
GAGCGAAACGCCCAGTCCGATGATTAGCGACACGGGCGGTGTGAACGGTGTCGTCGGTTGTGCTTTCTTTATCGAGTCAACCGCTTTCTTGTAACTAAAATAAAACTTGGGAAGATCAGACCTCTCCGCCGCTTCCCAGGCTTTGTCGCTGATAGAAACAGCCGCTAGACCAGGAGGAAGCATGAGCCCCTTCTGCGATCCGGTCATAACAACGTCCAAGCCCCACTCATCGGTCTTAAGTTCGACAGCGCCGATACCCGTTATCGAATCCACGACCAGAATCGCTTTATGATCTTTCACGACTTCGCCGATAGTCTTTACATCGTTCAAAACACCTGTGGAAGTCTCGCTTTGAGTAACGAATACGCCCCTAATATTATCATCTTTTTGAAGCTCCGCCTCGACATCCGAAGGGTCGACAACCGTATCCCACTCATACTCAAGACTGATGACAGTAAGCCCATAAGCCTCTGCTAACTGGGTAAATCTATCACCGAACTTTCCGTTGCTTGTGACTATGACTTTATCGCCGGCGGAAAAAAGATTCGAGACCGCCGATTCCATCGCGCCCGTACCCGATGCCGCGAAAATAGCTATATCGTTTTCCGTCTGAAATATATACTTCAAGTCTTCGACTACCTGAGCTAAAATATTACTGAACTCCTCAGTCCGGTGATGTATCATCGGTCTGGCCTGGGCCAAAAGCACCTCTGAGGGAACCGGCGTCGGCCCCGGCGTCATCAAATATCGTTTACGCAACTCATCTTCTCCTTATAATAAATATGATTACTTGCTATCTATCCAGCTCATCATCGACCTAAGCTTTTTTCCTACCTGTTCTATCTGATGCTCGGCCTGATTATTCTTTATCGCGTTATAGACCGGGCGGTTAGCCATATTCTCCAAGATCCATTCACGCGCGAAATGCCCAGATTGGATCTCGCCGAGTATCTTTTTCATCTCTTCTCTTGTCTCGTCAGTAATAATTCTCGAGCCTCTCGTCAGATCGCCGTATTCCGCCGTTCCGCTAATAGAGTGCCTCATGCCGCTAATACCTTTTTCATAGATAAGATCGACTATTAATTTGACCTCATGCAAACATTCAAAATAAGCGATCTCGGGCTGATACCCCGCATCTACCAGCGTTTCAAAACCGGAGCGGATGAGCTCCGAAAGTCCGCCGCAAAGCACGACTTGCTCGCCAAAAAGATCGGTCTCCGTCTCTTCGGGAAATGTCGTCTCGATCACGCCGGCCCTAGCCGACCCGATGCCATCGGCATAAGCAAGGCCTAGAGCTTTGGCATTTCCAGTGGCGTCTTGATAGACTGCGATAAGCGCGGGTACACCGCCGCCTTCTCTGTAGACCCTTCTGACCAGATGGCCAGGGCCTTTGGGGGCGATCATCAGAACATCGATATCCTTGCTTGGAACAATCTGCCCGAAATGAATATTGAACCCATGAGCGAATAATAGAGCGTTGTCCGCCTCCAGGTTTGGCTCGATCTCATTTTTATAGACGGCTCTTTGATCCTCGTCGGGGACTAATATCATTACAAGATCCGCAGCTTTCGCCGCCTCGGCGGAGGTAGTGACGGATAATCCGTCCTCTTCGGCGATCTTCCAGGAAGAACTTCCTTCCCTTAAGCCGACGATTACGTCATGGCCGCTTTCTTTCAGGTTAAGGGCATGGGCGTGTCCCTGGCTCCCATAACCGATGACGGCTATCTTCTTTCCGTCAAGCATCTTTTTATCAGCGTCTTTTTCATAGTAGACTTGTGCCACTTTGGCCTCCCTTAAATAGGTCTGTTTGATTCATATCTGTAAAAGTTTTATTACTCTTTTGATCCGCGAGACAAAGCTATCTTGCCGGTCCTTACAAACTCGATTAACCCGTAGGTCCGGAGCATCTCTTCTATTGCCTCTAATTTGTCGACCGTGCCGGTCACCTCGATAGTAAGGCTGTTTTTGCTGACATCCAGTATCCTGGAACGAAAGATATCGGCGATCTCAATGATCTCCGCCCTCGTCTTAGCGGTAGCACTTACTTTTATAAGGGCTAACTCCCTGGTAACAGACGTTACGGGATCAAGGTCGCTTATCTTTACAACATTGATCAGTTTATTTAATTGCTTAGTCACCTGCTCCAGCGAATGATCCTCCGCCCCGACGACGATTGTCATCCTGGATAGGTTGGGGTCTTCGGTCGGACCAACGGCAAGACTGTCGATATTAAAACCGCGCCTGCTGAAAAGGCCGGCTATCCGGACCAATACACCCGGTTTGTTTTCTACCAAGACAGAAAGTGTGTGTTTCATTATCCCAAGTCCTCTTCGCTGGCTATTATTTCATGAAGCGACGCCCCTGCCGGCACCATCGGAAAAACGTTTTCTTCTCTATTGACGCAGAAATCGATAAGCGTCGGTCCCTTAGTCTTCATCGCCTCTTTAATCGCCGGCTCTACCTCGTCTCTTGTGCATACCCTTATGCCTTTAGCGGAGTAGGCTTCAGCCAGCTTAACAAAATCGGGAACGTATTTAGGACAGTCCTCTATAGGCTTGCTGCATCCGGGAGGACAGGTCTCGTCAAACCGGAGGCAAGTCTCGGAATAGTTTTTTTCGAAGAAAAGTTGCTGCCACTGCCTTACCATGCCAAGATATCCGTTATTTAAGATCGCGATATTGATCGACAGATTATTTACCGTCGCCGTCGCCAATTCCTGCGAGACCATTTGAAAACTACCGTCGCCGTCGATTACCCAGACGGTACTATCCGGTCTTCCGAATTTGGCACCGATTGCCGAAGGAAGACCAAAACCCATCGTTCCGAGCCCTCCCGATGATATAAAACTTCTCGGCTTTCTCGCGTTATAGTATTGAGCGGCCCACATCTGATTCTGTCCGACGCCGGTTGTAACTATTGTATCTTTTTTCCCTGTCAGCCGGGAGATCTCCTCGACGACAAATTGCGGGTTTAAACTACCCTCAGCAATCTTATAGCTTAAGGGGAGATCTTTCTTCCATTTAGCTATCTGGGCAAGCCATGCCTTCTTGGACTCCTCTTTTGCCCCCTGCTCTCTTAATTTAGTTATCTGAGTCGCCAGCGCCGCCAGTACGTCTTTAGCGTTGCCGACGACCGGTATCATCGCCGCTATGTTTTTACCTATCTCCGCCGGGTCGATATCGACATGGATGACTTTTATGCCTTCGGCAAACTTGCTTAACTTGCCGGTAACGCGATCATCGAACCTGACGCCAAGGGCGATTATCAAATCGTTTTCTATTATCGCCTTGTTAGCGTACTGAGTACCGTGCATGCCAAGCATTCCAAGAGCCAGTTTATTGTCGGTCGGAATCATGCCGATGCCCATCAGCGTCGTCGTTACCGGAATACCGGCCATCTCAGCCAGTCCGACAAGTTCATCAGAGGCATTAGAAGCGATTATTCCGCCACCGGCGTAGATGACCGGTCTCTTGGAATCCATTATCGCCTTCGCCGCCTGCTTGACTTGCTTCGGGTGACCCTTATACGTCGGCTTATAACCGGGAAGCTCAAGCTTGTCCGGATATTTGAAATCTATCATAGCAGTCGTAACATCTTTCGGGATATCGATAAGAACCGGTCCCGGCCTACCTGTCGACGCGATATGAAATGCTTCCTTTATCACTATTGGAAGTTCGTTTACATCTTTGATCAGATAACTATGTTTTACGATAGGCAGAGTAATGCCGGTTATATCGGCTTCCTGAAAAGCGTCGGTTCCAAGGACCGATGTTACAACCTGTCCGGTCAAAGCGACCATCGGAACGGAATCCATGTAAGCGTTCGCTATGCCGGTTACCAGATTGGTAGCTCCCGGCCCGGATGTCGCCATACAGACGCCGACTTTCCCCGTCGCCCTAGCATAGCCGTCCGCCGCATGAGCGGCACTCTGCTCGTGGCGCATCAATATATGTTTTATCTTGTCTTGCTTAAAAAGAGCGTCATAGATAGGGATAAGCACCCCTCCGGGGATTCCGAAGATGATATCTACCCCTTCTTTTTCGAGGCTCTTTAGTAACGCCTCCGCACCGGTTATCTTTTTCATAATAAGCACCTGTCCATGATTTTTCTCATCTGATTATAGCGCCCTTTGAAGCCGAGGATACGCTATTTGCATACCTCGACATATAACCCTTAGTTATCTTTGGCTCTGGCGCACTCCAAGCGCTACGCCTCTTATCCATCTCTTCGTCGCTGACGTTTAGATTTAACTTTCTACCAGGTATATCAATCTCAATTATATCGCCTTCTTCTATTAGTGCAATCCAGCCTCCGGCGGCGGCCTCGGGTGAAACGTGGCCGATAGCGGCGCCCCTTGTCCCTCCGGAAAAACGCCCATCGGTTATAAGGGCGACTTTGCCGCCAAGTCCCATTCCGCTCACAGCCGAAGTCGGTGTCAGCATCTCCCTCATCCCGGGGCCGCCTCTTGGTCCTTCGTAACGAACTACTATAACGTCACCTTCGTTTATCTTGCCATCCATAATCACTTCAAACGCGTCTTCTTCACTATCAAAGACCCTTGCCGGTCCTTTATGGGTCAGCATCTCATTGGCGACAGCGGCAGCCTTTACGACCGCACCCTCTTCAGCGAGATTTCCCCACAGGACCGCCAGTCCGCCGGTCCTTGAATGAGCATTATCTATATCTCTTATTACATCTTCGTTCCTGTTCTTGCCGGAAGCTATCGCGTCTTTTACTTTTCCATATACGGTCTGCTCGTCTTCGGCGATAAGCCCTTTCTTGGAGAGCTCCATTAAGACCGCCGATATTCCGCCGGCCATATCAAGGTCTTCAAGATGGTCGCTGCCGGCCGGACTGATCTTGCATAGATTCGGAGCAACCGAACTTACCTCGTTTACCATCTCCAAATTAAACTCGATACCCAGTTCGGACACTATCGCCGGAAGATGAAGTATCGTATTGGTCGAGCCGCCAAGCGCCATGTCGACCGCGAGCACGTTCCTTAAAGAGCCGGCGGTTACGATATCGGACGGCGTTATATTTTCTTCTACAAGATGCATCACTCTCTGGCCAGCCTCTTTCGCGAGCCGGACCCGGCCAGCGCTGACCGCGGGTATAGTGCCGTTGCCCGGAAGCCCGAGACCGATCGCCTCGGTCAGGCAATTCATAGTGTTGGCGGTAAACATGCCGGAGCACGACCCGCAGCCGGGGCATGCCGTCTCTTCCAACTCCAAGAGTTCGGTCTCGGTCATCTTGTTTGCTTTTACCGAACCGACCCCCTCGAATACGGATATCAGATCGCTACTGCCCGAACTCGTCTTTCCGGCCAGCATCGGTCCGCCGCTTACAAAGATAGTCGGAATATCTACCCTGCAGGCTGCCATCAGCATACCGGGAACGACTTTATCACAGTTGGGTATCATTACCGCGCCATCGAATTGATGGGCGTTAAGCACTAGCTCGACACTGTCGGCGATGACCTCTCTGCTGGCAAGCGAATACTTCATTCCCTCGTGGTTCATAGCAATGCCGTCACAGATCCCGATAGTGCAAAACTCCATCGGCGTACCGCCGCCGTACCTGACGCCGGCCTTCGCCGCCTCGGCGATCTTTCCGAGATGTATGTGTCCGGGGACTATCTCGTTCACCGAATTGACTATCGCGATCAGCGGTCTTTTGATCTCGTCATCAGTTAAGCCCAAAGCCCGAAGTAGAGCCCTGTGCGGTGCCTTCGCTATTCCCTTTTTTATCTTATCGCTTCTCAAATATCTCCTTAAATACAGAAAAACCCCTCATCCAAGGGACGAGAGGCAAGCCCATCGCGGTACCACCCAAGTTGCCCCGATAAGGGCCGCTTAATTCGCAGATAACGGTTGCATCCGGGGGAGCTTACGCGCGGTATTAAACCGCTTCAACTTCCCGGCTCCGGGGTGAGATTCCTCCATACTCCGCCGCCTGCCTTCCACCTATGGCCGACTCTCTCTAGACTTTGCATGGCTTACTATCCCCATCAACGCCTGTTTCTTATAGATTAGAGGTATTTTACTTAATTCGTATGGTCGGTGTCAATAAAATAAGACGGAAATTTAATAGGATATCTTATTAAGACTGTTGTCAAACTCAAATTTCTCATAAATCCGATGGCTAATGGTTTAAGAATCGGACTTTTGATCTTTATCTTTTTACTCTTCCCTCTCGACACAAGACCCTAGACTCTTCCCCGAGCTGTGACAACAGTTCCTATTCCTTTAATTCAAATGTAGAGATGATCTTGTCGAACTCGGACTCGAGTTCAGAGAATTGATCCAAGGCGCTATGGAAGACGATGTAGTAGGCGTAGTCGTCTTTTATGAAAATATACTGCTGTTGCGCTACCTTGGCGCCCTCGAAAGAGAGAAAATCATAAGTATACTTAAGGACTTCGTGTCCGTTTACCTTTACGATCTCGTACCCGCCGGAGTTAAACTCATCCAATTTCGCATCCATTATCTCGTCAAGCGTTTCACCGATATCTTTTAAATCAGAGTCCGCGTCCGAGATAGGCTGAGATTTTATCCCCATAAGACCGTCAGGGTCGTTTCTACTTACCCCGATCTCGAAACCGTTTCCGATCTCTTCCAGTGCGGTCGGGTCCATCCGCTCCCAGGGTTTCATGAATTCAAAAGAAAAATCGCTATCTGAATAGGCATTGTCGTCCACCTGCTGAGTCGAGCTTGTCGAAGAGGAAGCGCCGGTTCCGATGCCTATCGCCCTAAAAACGCCGGTAAAGTAGAGGAGGGCGATCACAAAGAAAGCGGCGATGAATATAAAAAATATCCGCCGCTGCCGCTTTACTTCGTTCTCTTTCTCTTCTCTTCTCTTGTTATTTTTCTCTGTATCCATAAGTAATGATTATATCAGGTTATTAAAAAGATAAAAGACGGCGCTTCAATTGAGGCGCCGTCTTTTTTAGTTTTGATTACTTACTAATTACCGATCGCGATCCATCGCAGAGTGGCTACTCCAGAGCCAGTTCCATTGGCTGACACATATGCGTTGACATTTCCACCAGTTGTACTAGTGGCTTTTGCTCGAACATTATGCATTTGAGCTGTATTGTCAGTCATTTCAGATATGCTAATCAATAACAATGGTGGTGAACTAAACGCTGGAAAAGATATTGTTGCTGAAGCGTCACTTGCCGCAACAGCAGTCGATATTGTAGTCTCCCCACTCTCGATTCTGACATTACTGCCCAGAGCGCTTGAGTCCAGCCTATTTGTGAGCGCGGTTTTATTGATGGTCACGCTGGATTCGAGTGAATCAATCCTTAGTCCAAGAGCAATATCAGCCGCGTTCATGGCATTAGTAGTCGCCATAAGGGCGATCGCTGCCTCGTTAGCACCTATGCGGCCATTATAATCGGTGCTGCTCGTTTCCAGAGAATCAAGGCGCGAATCAAAAATAGTCTGTGTAGACTCAGTCGAATCTACTCTTGATCCAAGAGCGCCATCGGCGTTGTTCACCGCGAGTATAGTCGCCCGGTCGGCGATATCGGCCGCGTTTGAAGCTATATCAGTGGCATTTACACTGATACTGGTATCGTTTGAGGCGATATCGTTTAAGTTGGTGGCGATATCGTTTTTATTTACGGTAACGCTGCTCTCCAGTGAGATGATAGCCGAGGCGTTGGTCGCGATATTAGCCGCATTGGTCGCGATATTAGACACGTTTGTCGCGACACCTGCGGCATTCACGCTAATGCTGGTATCGTTTGAGGCGATATCGTTTGAGTTAGTATTGATATCGGTTCCGTTAGTGACTATTGCCGCTTTGTCGATCGTAACACTAGCCTCAAGCGAGGCGATAGCGGCACCATTTGTGGCAATACCGGCTGCGTTAGCCGCGATGTTAGCCGCATTGGTCGCGATATTAGACACGTTTGTCGCGATACCTGCGGCATTCACGCTGATGCTGGTATCGTTTGATGCTATCTCCGATGTATTTGATAAAATTGCCGCTTTATCAGCCGTAACACTGCTCTCCAATGATGCGATAGCGGCGGTGTTGCCAGCGATGTTTGCTAAGCTTGATGAGATGCCAGCCACATTCGTAGCGATATCAGCCGCGTTCGTAGCAATATTATTTTTATTTGTAGTTATGTCAGCGGAATTTTCCGTAATAACCGTTCCATGAACGCCATCAACAGTATCGGAATTTAGATTAGGAATGATCAGTCCGTCTTGGAAAAGATGGTAACCCTTGATAGCTCCGGGAGCGATCTTATCGCTGGTGATCGACCAATTCTCAATAAGACCCGGGCCGATGAGACTGCTGGCAACAATTAAATCGGTGGCGGCGTTTCCTGTACCGCCTGCGTTAGTAACCAATACTTGAACAGTATAACGACCGTCGGCAAGTATTGACCCGCCATCATATCTTGTCGTTCCCGCCCATATGAAAGCATGCGAACCGGCAGCGAGATTATTCCAGGTACCTAACCTTGAGACCTCGTTTCCGTTTTGAAGGACTCTCACGATGACATTTCCGGCTTCGCTTTGATTCCAGTGTATCTCGGAAGTGTCTCTAAAGCCGTCCCCATTGGGAGAGAAAGTAGTTTCCGTTACGTTGATGCTGACGCCGGCAATAGCTAAGACCGGCAACGACACCCAGCTTAGCAGGGCGATTACCAGCATAACGAATGTTATTCTTCTAAACTGTTTCTTCACTTGGCTCCCCTTTCCAGTAACTTTACAAAGCACACCTTTGAAACCATCGCCACATCCTTTTATAGATATCTTTTACTTGCAATCAATAGACGAGCAAGCACTTGTACCAAAGTATTGTAGAAAGCAGTATGGTTGTCAACAAAAAAGACCGGATTTACTGCCTAATCGCTTAACCTGTCGATGACCTTATCATTAACAAGATCTGGCTCGGCTCCGGCTATCAGAATCGTCTTATTACGGCTCGCTCTACCAGAGGTCACTATAATATCTGTTCTCGGACGATGAAGGGTCTTGGCAAGAAGCCGCACGCACTCTTTATTTGCCTTATCATCGACGGGAGGAGATGTTACGTATATTTTTAATCGACCATCATGGATCGTACCGACGGCCGACTTCGAAGAGCGGGGTTGAACCCTGATCATTATCTTGACGCCCTCTTTAACAGGTATCATCCAGGACATAGATCACCCGTGAACGCCCCTCTTGAGGTCGGCCTAAAAACTACTGCCCATCTCATATCGAGCATCGTTAATAGGTTACTTATCTACCTTAACCGGCTACTCAGAGCCGAGGTTATCGTCAAAAAAGGTACTAACGTCATCGGTCATACCCGTCGGTTCATTATTTCCCGGCTCGGGAAAACCATAATCTATTTTATTAGGCTCTACCTGATTATCTTGTGCTATCGATGGACTTCCGTCATTGCCGGAAGGCTTGTTCGATAAATCGCTCCCGCCGGTGGGAGCGTCTCTTCCAATATCTGAGCTATTATTGTTAAAATCAGGTCCGCTCTGTTTCTCTTCCCGGTTTTCATCTTTGTCATCACTTTTTGATTCTTCAAAGAAACTTGAATTATCGAAAAAGTTTTCCATTTCCTGAGTTTTCTTTTCTTTACCGTCGCCCACTTCTGCGTTCTCTTCAGCGGAGACAGAGGCAGACTCTCTTTTTTCTTCCTCTTTGCTCTCGCTTTCTTCCTTTGCCGCATCGCCGGAATTGTAAGGCGAATCACTCTCTCTTGGCTCTTCCACTGGACGTGAACTGCCGGGAGGGGGAATAAAAACTGTCGGTTCCTCTTTGTGGATCTCGGTCTCTCTTCGGTATAGCTCCTCGGTGCTGACTGAGTCAGTTGCCGGAATTCTTTCCTCTTCTATCGATGCCGCGGACTCTCTTTCATCCTCTTTTGCTTTTAAATCTTTTTCCAGCTGAGCTTCCTCTTTGAACTCCGATCGTTTGTCTTCGAATCGATCTTCCTCAAGGTTGGTATCGGTCTGTTCAGTTCTTGATTCCGGTTCCGGTTCAGGTTCCGGTTCCGGTTCAGGTTCCGGTTCCGGTTCAGGTTCCGGTTCAGGTTCCACAGTCTCTATGACTTTTTCTTCCTCAGTTACCAAGGCGACTTCCGGGGCCGTTTCCTCAAATTCAACATCTCCGGCTTCTACTTTTTTTATCGTCCCGAGATACTCTTTTAAAAGAGATTTAAAATTATCGCGAAAATCCCTCTCCGCGCTCTTTAATCCTTCGAGCTGTTCATGGATTTGCCTCTTCTGATTATCTATGTCTTGGATGATCTCTTTGGCTTTAAGCTCCGCGTCTCTTACAATGAGTTCGGATTCCTTGACGGCGCTGCTCTGGACTTCGTCAGCTGCCCGTTGAGCGGTTAGAATTGCCTTTTGCATCGTCTGCTCGAGACCTTCGTATTTTGAGACCTTATCTTTCATCTTATCCGTAAGCTCTTTTAACTCCCTGTTTTCATTAAAAAGACGTTCAAAACCGTCAGCGACCTTGTCGAGAAAGACATCGACTTCTTCTTCGTTATAACCTCTGATCGCTCTATGAAATTCCTTATGGTGAATATCGAGCGGTGTTAATTCCATTCACTTCCTCCTCTTGTGCCATTATGCTACATCTAATACTGCGTATACTTCCGCTTTTTGAATACGCCTTTACTTATTCTTATATTATAATATCTAATTGCTTGTTATTATAAACCTTATAGCAACTATTCTAAAATAATGGGTCGGCAACTTTCTTTGATTACTTGAATTTTTTGCCTTATCAATCATTAAGCGTTGCCTTAAAGTCCCGATTGTCGGAGTATGCCTACAACTATATTGCCGATGATGCCCAGAACAAAAAAACCGATGATCGGTGAAAAATCTATCCCGGCGCCGCCTATCTTTGCTGTTGGCAATATACGCCTGAAGATATTTAAATACGGCTCCGTCAGGTCATATATAAATTTCTGTATCTGATCGAGTATCGGGTTTTTGGGTAGCGGTATCCACGATAATATTATTCTTATGAGCAGCATAAACGTGTAGATTTCAAATATTCTGGCTACTAGGTCTGATATAAACAATTAAGATCACCCTTCTTAGTTATATTTGGAGTAACTCTTACTTAAGACGCGTCGAGTTCCGCGGCCCGCTTTAGAGCAGCTTCTACTCCCCGGGTTATGATATCACTAATCTCTTCCTGGTCAAATAGGTCAAGCGCCGCCTCGGTCGTGCCACCCTTGGAAGCGACCATCTCTATAAGTCCGGTAGGTCCTTTCTCTGTAAAACTTAACATCTTCGACGAACCTTCCATGGTTGAGAGTACAAGCTTGGCGGAGACGTCTGGGTCTAGTCCGATCCCGATTGCCGCGCTGACAAGGGCTCTTACGAAATAGAAAAAGTACGCCGGCCCAGAGCCGGATATAGCGGTTACCTGATCCATCAGCGACTCGTCTATCTCAATCGTCTCACCTACCGAGGAGAATATACCCGTAACATCGTCCTTATCTTCGCTGTTGATGTTATCGGAGAAATAAAGAGCGGAAATACCCGCACCAACCAACGCCGGAGAGTTCGGCATCACCCTTACAAGCTTGACGCCGCCCTTAAAAAGTCTTTCCAGTCTACCGGTCGTGACCCCGGCGGCGATCGAAACCGCTAACTTGTAGCTGATCGCGGTCTTATCAAGTGAAGTGACTACTTCATCAATATGCTGTGGCTTGACCGCGAATATGATGATGTCGGAAGAGGAGACGGCTTCATCGTTGCTGGCCGTAGTCTTGATCCCATAAACATTATTTAAATGACTTAAGCGGACGCTGTCAACATCGCTGGCTGTGATGGAGGTAGGAGGCAGTAGATCAGAGTCGATAACACCTTTGATCAGCGCTTCGGCCATCCTGCCGGCACCTATGAAAGATATATTCGATAACACTTGTTATCAGGCTTGATCGAAGATAAGTCCCCTGTCGCGCAGACGTCTCTTCTCCTCGGCACTTACCGTTACATTGCTTGGTGTCAGTAAAAATACTTTCTCTGCCACTTTCTGCATCCCGCCGTCGAGCGCATAAGTAAGACCGCTGCCAAAATCTATTAATTTTCTGGCAAGCTCCGCGTCGCACTCCTGTAAGTTGATTATTACCGGGACCATCGACTTAAATTTATCAGCTATTCTTTGAGCGTCGTTAAAATTTTTCGGGGTGACGATGTGGACCCTTGCTTGCGGAGCGCTTACCGGCCTTAACGCGGCGACCCTTTCGGATCTCGTAAGATCGGGAGACCTGTCTATCTTCCTGACAGTCGAAGGCGTTTCGGAATACAACCTTTCTTCGTTAAACTCATCGTACTCTTCATCTTCATAGTGTTCGTCGTCGCCCAGACCAAAATAAGATAAGGTCTTCTGCCACATATCCTTCATTGAGTCCTCCTTGTCGGGTAGACCTTCCTCTTTAATATTATTGCTTTTTTGTCGCATATCTCCCCCGCAATATTTTTAAGAAAAAAAGGCTCGCCCGATACGTACGATGTCCGCTCCCTCTTCTATGGCGATTTCAAAATCATCCGTCATACCCATAGAAAGATGCTCGAGCGAGTTCCCGTCGACAGCCAGAGCCGCTCTAATATCTCTTAGTTGGGAAAAGACACCGCGGACCCTACCTTCCTTAGCGCCATAAGGCGCCATGGTCATTAAGCCCTTGATTCTTAGGTTATCAAAGTCCTTAACCTTTTTAATGAAACCAAAAACTTGATCAGGATGCAAGCCATACTTACTTTTTTCTCCGGAAATATTTATTTCAATAAGCACTTCCTGCACCTTACCGAAGTCTTTGGCCCGTCTATCAATTTCTTCGGCTAGGGAGATGCTTTCAAGAGAGTGAATTAGATCGACAAACCGGATTATCTCTTTTACTTTATTTCTCTGGAGATGGCCGACAAAGTGCCAGCTTATATCCTCATTAATGGCCCTATGTTTAACGGCCATCTCTTTGGTCCTGTTTTCTCCAAGTGCTTTTATCCCGCCCCTGACGACCTTTAAGGCTATATCAGAGTCCACAGTCTTGGAAACCGCGACAATACTTACGCTATCGCTACCCCTGCCCGCCTTTTTACATGCCGCAGCGACTCTGTTCTTTATTGAAGCGATGTTCATCTCGATCTGACTAGTAGTTAGGATCTGCTCTCCGCTCTTAGTAATGTAAAATGTCAGTACGTTAGGAGTTAGGAGTAAGGAGTAAATACCATTGCGCACTCTCCTATTGCTTCCTTGACATCCTCATGCCGATTGCCAAAGACGCATGTGAATAGCGTCTTTACCTGATAGTCGGTGTCGGAGACTACGACGACACCGCCAAACGCAGGCTCCTCGTTATGACCAAAATATTTGTCATTGCGAGACATTCGCCACTTTGCTGTCGCATCTATGACACTTTGTCTGCTTAAGCCGCATCCAATACTATCGCCATAATCATAGCCCTGCAGCTGCAGTAACGTACTCTCGTACTCTTCACTTCTTGCGTCCCTACAACTTCACAATCGGTCAAAATTTACAATTTAATATTTACAACTTGCAATTTGCAATTCGAGAAGCGAATTTCGCTTCGAGTTGTCATTCCCAGTCCTGCATAACACCGGTTACCAGATATGTAACCCTCTCTCCTATGTCGACACCGTGATCTGCGATCCTCTCTAGATATCTACTTGCCAAAACCATATTGCTTGCCCATTCAAAAGACCCCTTCTTGGCCGCGGCCCTCGCCAGCTCCTTAAAAAATTCTTTAAAAAGCTGATCAATGGGATCGTCCATCTCCGGCAACGTCCTCGCTAGATCTATATCGTTTTCATTAAAGGCCTTAAGGCTTGTCCTGACGACTCCCTGTGTCTTCTCACCCATGTCGGCAATGAGATCCAGTAAGCTCGGAATACTCTCGTCATCCTGAGTCCTTCGGGTAGTCTTTGCCACGTTTAACGCAAGGTCCCCCATCCGTTCCAAGTGGATGCTGATGAACAACATCGAGTGTATCAACCGCAGGTCGCCGGCGACCGGACATTGCCTCGCTATCACATACATCGATTGCTCTTCTATGGCTAGATTGATCTCATCGATCGCGTCGTCTCCCTGTATTACTTTCGCAGCAAGGTCGATGTCGCCGTCGATCAGAGACCGGACGGAATTGCTAATAGCCTCATCGACTAGATCTCCCATCCGGAGAATCTCTTTTCTTAAAGTATCAAGTTCTTCATGAAATGTTTTTCGCATAGAGTCACCACGGATTATTTTAGCGGTTACTCGATACAAATGCTAGTCGGTTGCCTAGCTGCTAAGCAAAGCGACAGATCCCTGTCGGCCGGTATCGTTATCTTTTCTGAAAGAAAAAAAATGGTCGCTTTCACAATAGGTGCAGATAGACGAGTCATAGATGTTATCGCTTCTTAACCCGGCGCTGATTAGCTGATAGATGTTGATTATGGGGAGATCCAATCTTTTTTCGTCTCCGATTATATCCGGAAAAGACTTCCTAAAGGATAAGTGAAGATCATCGCTTACCTCGTAGGAACATGCCCTTATGGAAGGACCGATAAAAACGAGTAGATCATTTCGGGAGATCGAAAAATCGCTTTCCATCCTACGGACCGTTTTAACGGCGATCTCCTTGATCGTCCCCCTCCATCCGGCATGGACCGTAGCTATTACCCTCTTAACCGGATCGACGATCACTATCGGTACGCAATCTGCCGTAATGACAGCGATCGGAAGATCATTACTTGACGTTATTAGCGCATCTGTTTTTTTTATCGCGCTACCGGCTGATAATGAACCGGAGCCGGCAAGAACGTCGTCTACGACCGCGATATTATCGCCGTGGACCTGCTCGCCAAAGGTAAGTTTTCCGATATCAAAGTCGAGAGTGCGGGCAAGAACAGCACGATTTTCTCTGACCCGGTCATCGTCGTCACCTTTGTTTAATCCAAGATTTAGGGCTGAATATTTACCGGTACTGACTCCCCCTAGACGACCAGTGAAGGCGACCAAGATACCATGATTATTTTTTAGGTCTTCGGAGAAAAGTAGATCCAGACCATCTGATCTAATTCGTTTTAACACGTAGTCGACCCTATGGCTCCATAACGTCGATCATCTCGACATTGCTGATATTGACGATCAGACAATCAGTCTGTTTGAATTCGCCATCGCCATCGCCATCGGAGCGTATTCTATACTTAGTCTCGGTGATCGGAAGGTATTTTGTCTTTCCGAGGTTCAATACATCAGATATTCTATCGAGGTAACCGCCCAGTTTAATATGGACATTTCCCTCGATCTCGAATGTTGAAGTAAATATCCTGACCGGTACTCTGTCTGTTTTAAATTCTACCACGACAACTCCTTCATCTGATACTTTTACACTTTATTATAATCGGCAACTTAAATATTTCCATTAGAAACTTGCGACTTTTATCATCTCGCTTATTAAAATCAAGGCGCCTACTTACAAATATTTGAATTTTCAAAGCCTACTTTGTAATATATAAAGAATCGATCTTAAAATTCATCATTAGAAAACAAGAGGTAATTGTCTATGCCGATCTACACTTACAAATGCACTAAATGCGAACACGAGGTTGACGTAATGCAAAAAGTAGGCGACGAGCCCGTAAAAAAATGCGAGCTCTGCGGTGAAGATGTACGAAGGGTATTTCACCCTGTCGGGATAATCTTTAAAGGCAGCGGGTTCTACTCTACTGACAATAAAAGCAAGGACCCAAAGAACGATTCTAAAACAGATAAGCCTGAGTCAAAAAAGAGTGACACTCCAAAAGACGGTAAGAAACCGGATAAGATAGAAGCTAAGGAAGGTAAGAGCAAAGCTAAGAAAGATTGATAATGCGGGTAAGGGTGGGAGAGAAAGCGGTAAGGAGTAAGGAGAGCAGAGAGCAGATTCGAAGATACCAAGAGTCAGAGAGTTAGGAGTAAAGAGAGCAGATTTCAGGGTATCGGAGTAAGGAGTTAGGAGCAAGAGAGCAAGGTGTCGGAGATTGCTACAACTGAGTGGTCCTAGTCTCGCAAAGACGAGGTTAGGGTGTTGGAAGTAAGAAAGCGGAAAATCGATAACGGAGCGGATTTTTAGGTAGACGGAGATTCTTCGGTCAGCTCCGCCTCTCTCTAGAATAACCGGGGTTTTTGTCCCTTAGAATATTAGTTTTGGAGTATCTTAACTTTTCCCTCCAGACTCTTCACTCTAGACTTTATGCTTTTCCCTTTAGACTCTTGACTTTACTTTCCCTCCAGACTCCAGACTCTTCACTCCAGACTTTTATTCTTTCCCTTTAGACTCCAGACTCCGGACTGTATTTTATAGCTCTTCTATTTCGTTAGCGGCACCCCTTTTCATCAAATCCTGTACACAGACCCTCGGGTCTTTGCCTTCATATACAACTTCGTAAACAGCCCGGCTGATCGGCATCTCTACGTCCAATTTGACTGCCATCTTACATATACCCTTGCATGACCGGACCCCTTCAGCGACCATCTTCATCTCTTTGTTGATATCGCTTACGTTGACCCCCCTCGCCAACATTTCGCCTGCCGCCCTATTTCTACTATGTTTGCTGGTGCAAGTCGCGATCAAGTCACCGATTCCCGATAAGCCGGAGAAAGTCTCTTGACTGGCCCCCGCGGCCTTGCCAAGTCTTGCCATCTCCGTAAGACCTCTTGTCATAAGCGATGCCTTTGTATTGTCTCCGTAATCGAGACCGTCGGAGATACCGGCGGCGATGGCGATCACGTTCTTTATTACCGCCCCGAGTTCGACCCCGACAAGATCATTGTTTACGTAGACCCTAAAATATGGCGTCATAAAAATATCCTGTAATCTTCTTGAAATACCGCTGTCTTTTGAACTAACTACGGTGGCGCTGGGGATATGTTCGCCTACCTCTTCAGCATGATTGGGACCGGACAGAACGCCGATACCGCCTGATCTGTCCGGGATCAGTTCTTCGATCACCTCGCTCATTCTCTTGGTCGAGTCCGTCTCAAGACCCTTTACGACGCTTACAAGCAACTGATCGTCCTTAATATCAGCGCTGATCCGGCTGACGATATCCCGCATGGAATGAGACGGTACGGCCAATACGATAAGTTCGGCGCCATTGATGGCATTAGTTAGGTCGGTCGTGGATTTTATCTCTTGCCTAAGGGGCATATTCATTAAATACCGCGGATTAAAATGATCTTTATTGATCGTTTCGGCAACGTAGGGGTCTCTGGCCCACAGAGTCACCGTCGATCCCTTTTCAGCTAAAAGATCAGCTATTGCCGTACCCCAACTGCCTGAACCTATGATCGCGGCCTTCATGGACTCCTTTAGTAGATAACCATGCCGACCATTATAAACTAAATGATATTTTTTTTAAGGCCCTCAGCTGTCAGGGAGTCATTCTTTACGATTGCTGGCCGAATTTTAGCTCCGTCCCATCGAGAATGCGCTTGATGTTAGCCCCGTGTCTAGAGATTGCTAACGCCGCAGCCAAAATGCTGAAGACCTGGTATGGCCATAGGTCAAAAAAGAAGAACATTAGTATTGGAAAACCTATGGCAATAGTGATCGATGCCAAAGAGACATATCTGGTTAGAGCGATGACCGCGATCCAGATCGCCAGAAGGATCGCAGCGATGAGGGGAGAAAATCCGACTATTATCCCCGAAGCTACTCCAATACCTTTTCCTCCCTTAAACCGCAGGTAGATTGAGAAATTGTTGCCGATAAGTGTCGCCGCGGCGACCAAGACTATAATTAGCGAGTCTTCAATAGAAACTTTGGCAGGCGAGGAAAACGAGGTCGGCGCGCCGGTAAACACCAGACTGGTAACGCCTACGGCGGCAAGCCCCTTGGCGACATCTAAAACTAAGACGATCGCGGCCGCGAGAGGACCGAGTACCCTTAGCGTATTAGTAAAACCGATATTACCGCTACCCTTACTTCTGATGTCAGTGCCATAACCATAGACGCCGACCATCAGGCCCGAGGGGATAGCTCCAATAAAATATCCGGCAACAACAAATAGTAAAGCTACTACCGCATCCATTTTTTAACCGTCATTTCTTTTCTTTGCGAAAATTGAAAAAAATAGGCGTTCCCTTAATGAGAAATCTCTCCCTGAACTGTTTACCTAGATAGCGCTTATAGGCATTATCAACTATTCCCGGATCATTTACAAAAAACAGAAAGGTCGGTGGAGACTGGTCAGTTTGCGTTATATATTTTAACTTTAGCGCCTTACCTCTTCGAGTCGGGATGTAGCCTTTTGATAGATCAGATAAAAAATCATTTAACGACTTCGTCGTAAACTTCATGTGGTAGCTGTCGAGCGCCGTATTGACTAGCTCGGGTAATTTCCAGATCCCCTTGCCGGTGACCGCCGACACCTTAGTCAGTATAGCCCACTCCATAAAAGATAGTTTGCGCCCTACTTGGCCCATCAACCTGATCTGGCTCTCCTCGTCCCCGACCAGATCCCATTTATTCAAAATAATGATCGACGCGCATTTCTTCTCTTGCGATATCGCCACTATTTTCTGATCCTGCATGGTAATTCCCTCGTTCGCGTCGATAACAATCAACGCGATCTCAGCTCTCTCAAGAGCCCTTACCGCTCTTAGGGTTCCGTAGTACTCGATATCGCCCGATAGCTTCGATATCTTTCTAAGGCCGGCCGTATCAATAAATCTATAGTCTTGACCACCCCATTTTGCGACAACATCGATAGAGTCTCTCGTTGTCCCGGGAACGTCGCTCACAACGACTCTGTCATCTCTTACAAGGCGGTTAAAAATTGACGATTTACCGACATTGGGTCTGCCGACGATAGCGATACCGGGCTCAGTCGTCTTTTTTTCTTTCCTAGGCGGAGGAAGTGACTTTTTGATCTCATCTAAAAGTTCTCCCACTCCCAAACCGTGCGCCGCAGATATGACCATCGGTTCCCCCAGACCGAGTAAGAAAAAATCATACTTCAAAGCGACATCACCCGGATTATCTACCTTGTTGGCGACAAAGATTACCGGCTTTTCGCATCTTCGTAATGTATCGGTGATTATATCGTCTCCGGTCACCACCCCGCTTCTACCGTCGACCATGAATACGATGACGTCAGACTCGGATATCGCCTCCAGGGCCTGGCTCTTTATGGCGCTTTGCATGGGTTGGTCTTCTCCCACCCCGATCCCGCCCGTATCTACTAAAACAAAACTCCTGCCGGCCCAGTCGGCTTCAATATAATTGCGGTCTCTGGTCACGCCGGGCGTTGAGTGAACGATCGCCTGTCGACCTCTGGCAATACGATTTATCAATGTCGATTTACCGACATTGGGTCGTCCGACGATTGCTACTAACGGATCTGCCATTACCCTGCCTTTTCTAATAAGAAATCTATGAACGCGCTACCTGTCGATGGTGTGAATCTTAAGTCGAAGACGACATCTTTCCTTATCTCTTCCTCGCTGATACCGTCTAGAAAGAGCCGGTCTTGATTTAAAGTAATGTCGGGAACCAGCACCGAATCACCCTTTGCGAACCTGTCCCTACAGGCCAATATATCGGCTCCCGTAAGTAGTCCGGCTACAGATATTTGGGGCCCGAAAAAAGTATTTTTTACATCGATTATCCGAATCCTTCCGTTCGATCTTCGATTGATGGTTTCGACGGCTAGAGATATCACCGGAGCGGCCATGGTAGAGGTAAGGACCGTATGCTCTCTTTTAGAAAAAGAGATCTTCTCAGGCTCCATCCTTGACTCGACCTCGTCAAGGAATATCCTAGATAGCCCTATACCGTTTTCCACTTGAGGATACCCCTCGTATGAATCGCTTTTTGGTAACTTCTCCCCGGCAACGAGATAGAACTCATCCGCCATAAATACCGTCCGCCGGCCAATATTTTCCAGGTTAGCTTCCTGTATCTCTGCTATCGTTTTGATCAGCTCTTTAGCGACTTTAGAATCAACCGGTTCTATCTCCGCCAGCGCGCCTCTGTGACCGGTCAGTCCTACGGGGACTATTCCAATCGATGCTACCCCCATATCAGTCAGCTCCGATATCGTCGCCGTAAGAGCCGGACCGTCATTTATGCCGGGGCAGAGGACTATCTGAATATGAGTCTCTATTCCTCCGGCTATAAGTTTGTCCAGAGACTCCAGGGCCCTATCCTCGACTCTTGGCCTGATAAGATCCTTGCGTATCTCCTTATCGGTAGAGTGAAGCGACGCGTAGATAGGCGATAGCCGCTGGGAGATAATACGTTTAAGATCGCTGTCTTCCAAATTCGTAAGAGTAATGAAATTTCCATACAAAAAAGATAGTCGATAGTCATCATCCTTAATATATAAAGATGAGCGAAGACCCCCAGGCAGCTGATCCACAAAGCAAAACTTACAACTATTTTTGCAGATCATTACCTTATCAAAAACAGAAGAAGCAAACATGATCCCCAGTCCTTGATCGTCTCTATTTTCGATCGACGCTACAAACAACCGGCCCTCTCTTCTTAATTGCAGATCAATATGTTCATCCTGTGAGAAAAACTGATAATCCAGAACATCATTTAAGTTATTTCCATTAATGGCGACAAGCTCGTCTCCCTCTTTGATGCCGCCGACATCCGCAAGACTACCGCTCTCGACCGATATTATCTTTGCACCCATGTCAGCTATCCGGACCCATATCGATAGCGCCGACTTTATCGGCTACATCGTCAAGGAGCCATTCAGGCGTTGACGCTCCCGCCGTTACGCCAACAACGGCAGAGTCCTTAAACCATGATTCATCGATCTCGTCGGCAGTCTCTATATGGTATGTCTTTGTTCCCGTCTGTTCACATATCCTGGCAAGCCTGCTGGTATTAGCGCTATTTTTTCCGCCGACAACGATCATTATATCGGCTCTGGTGGCGACATTTCTTGCCGCTTCCTGTCTTTGAGTCGTAGCGCTGCAGATCGTATTGTAAACCTTTAATTCGCTCGCCAGCGTCGCTAGTTCCGAGATTATCTCCCTCAACTTGACGAGGGACTGGGTAGTCTGTACGACTACGCCCAATTTTTTGACACGACCCATCTCTTTGATATCGCTTAAGTCCTCTACTACCCGGGCCGCCCCATCAGTGTGAGCCAGTATACCGACAACCTCCGGATGATCCCTCTCTCCGACAACAATCACCTTGTAGCCGCTATTCATCAGCTCCTCGGCACAATTTTGCGCCTTTGCGACAAAAGGGCAGGTGGCATCGACTACCCGAAGCCCCTTCTCTATGGCAGAATCAGTAACTTTCGGATCGACCCCATGGGTCCGGATTATTACAGTCCCTTTTTCGATGGCCTTAATATCGTCTATTGGATCGACGCCTGAACGCCTGAAGAGTTCTACTACTTGCGGGTTGTGTATTAGCGGTCCAAGAGTATATATAGGTTTTTCATGGGACTCAACGGCGGTTGTCGCCATCTTAAGCGCCCTCTCGACCCCATAACAATATCCGGCGTACTCGGCACGCTCAACCTTTAACTTACCCACGGCTACCTTTTTCCTGAGTGATCAGTCCATCTATCATATCCATCATCTTAACAGTCGCCTCTTTCATTACGACTTTTTTATCTTTATCATTTTCCTCCACTTTGAAAGGTTGGCCAAACGAGACAGTGATCTTTGGGAAACGCGGCAGCATTCCCTTAGGCATGACCATATTTGAACCGATCACCGCGGTCGGAAGTACGTAGGCGCCACTCTTTAACGCTATAAGCGCCGAACCCAATTCTCCCGCTCCAAGCTCACCCTCTTTTACCCTTGTCCCTTGTGGAAAGACCCCGACGACCTCGTCGGCTTTCAAACGCTTAAGCGCCTCTTTTAACGCCTTCCTATCAGAAGAATCACGCTTGACCGGAAAAGAATTGACCCTGGGTAATATCTGCTTTAAGGCCGGAATTCTAAAGAGATCGTCTCTTGCCATAAAATGTATCTGCCTCTTTGAGGAGGCAAGACCCAGACAAATAGGATCTAAGTAACTCGCGTGATTGGAGACGATCAACACCGGGCCATCAACGGGAATATTGTCCCTGCCCACAAACCGGATACGATAGGCTACTTTAAAAAACGGCCAAAAAATAATATAAGCGATTCTATACAACATCTTCTACCAGCAGCGCTATCTTATCTACAACTTCATCGATTGACAAATTCGTGGTATCTATCCTTACCGCGTCGTCGGCAACGACAAGCGGACTGGCCTTCCTGGATCTGTCGATATTATCTCTTTGCTTTATAGAGTACTCCACTTCATCCCTGTCTATCTCGTGTCCTTTTTCTCTCATATCGATTATTCGCCTGTCGGCCCGGACAACTTCTGAGGCCGTCAGATATACCTTGACTTCGCACTCGGGAAATACCGCCGTACCGATGTCGCGACCCTCGACGACAGCGTCCATCGATGAGAACGATCTTTGGATCTCGACCAGCCGCTCCCTGACACCGGGCACTCTTGAAACAAGTGAAACCGCGGCGTCGACCTCCGGAGACCTGATGGATTCAGTTACTATCTCCCCGTTAATAAGGATATCTGAATATATGCTCATATTATCATATTTCATCTCTATATCTGAGGATCTCGCAAGTTCCGCTAAGGCGATCTCGTCACCCAGGCCTATCCCTTTCTTGAGCGCTAAAAAAGCAACCGCCCTGTACATCGCCCCCGTATCCAGATAAGCGATCTTTAATCGCTTTGCCAGACGCTTTGCTACCGTACTCTTTCCCGACCCGGCCGGTCCATCTATCGCTATGATCAAAAATACCTCCCAGAATTATAATATTATATCAAAGCGGACTCATTCCAACCAAGAGTCATCCTCCTAAAGGGAGATAGTCCCCTTTAGGAGAGCCTAGTTACGTTAAATGCTTCTAGCTGATTTACCTTTATAGTGCTAGAATCTGCTTATTGTCAACAAAGGAAGTCTAGATGTCGAACCTTAGAGCATTTTTGATCGCCCTCGCCATCATATTGTTTATCAGTCTGACTTCGATCGTAACCATATATACGGACTTTCTGTGGTTTAACGATGTCGGTTATGAAAATGTCTTTACAAAAACGGTTGTCACAAAGATCCTCACCGGTCTCGTCTTTGGTGGATTCTTCTGGATCTTCGTGACGGTAAACATTGTCGTCGCCCGACGTCTTGCTCCAAAACTTTACTATCTGACGCCAAAACTAAGTTTTAGGGCAGTAATCCAACAGATAAAACCCTATGTAGACAAGTATTTTACCGTCATCTTTCTTTTTGCCTCTTTAACACTGGCCTTCATCATCGGCGTCGCCATGAGTACTCAATGGGAGTTATGGCTTAAATATTTTAATCAAGTATCCGCCGGTGTCAAAGATCCCATCTTCAAGCTGGATATAAGTTTTTACTTCTTCTCTCTGCCGGCGCTTGAAAGTCTGATAGCCTATTTTTTTACGGTAATATTATTAACTGCGATCATCTCTATCGCTATTCACTTTCTAGATGGAGCCATTGTTCCCGACGGGGGAAACGATATGTTCGCCCCTCACGTAAAAGCTCATCTCTCCTGGTTGGCAGCGCTACTAGCTCTTGACCTGGCCGGTTATTGGACACTCAAAATATATAACCTTCTGTACTCCCCGACCGGAAATATAGTTTTCGGCGCAAGTTACACGGATGTAAACGCTACCATGCCGGCGCTTAGGATACTTATCGTTATAAGCATCATCGCGGCTGTATTGTTTTTGGTAAACATATATTTCAGGGGCTTACGCCTTCCTTTGATAGCTATCGGAATGATCGGGGTCACCTGGATATTTGCGGCAAACGTCTATCCTGCGTTTGTCCAGTCATACAGCGTCGCTCCAAACGAGCTAAGTCGTGAAAAGCCTTATATAAAAAATAATATCGCCTTTACAAGAAAAGCATATAATCTTGACAAGATCAGCGAACACAAATTCCCGGCTCTTAATAACCTTGAGATCAGTGGTCTTGCCGCTAACCAGGGTACCCTGGAAAACGTTAGGCTCTGGGACTGGCAGCCCCTGAAAAAGACATACAGCCAGATCCAAGAGATACGCCTTTACTATATGTTTAACGATGTCGATCTCGACAGGTACACAATAGACGATAACTACCGGCAAGTGACGCTTTCAGCAAGAGAGCTTTCAACGGAGAAGTTACCCGAAACAGCAAAGACCTGGATAAATGAGCATCTGGTCTTCACCCACGGTTACGGTGCCGTAATGAGTCCCGTAAACGAAGTGAGTCCCGAGGGCTTGCCAAAACTTTTTATTAAAAATATTCCACCGGTATCTTCTACTGATATCAAGATCACCCAGCCGGCGATATATTACGGTGAAAAAACCGATAATTATATCATCACCAACTCAAATACCAGGGAGTTTGACTATCCCAAAGGTGACAAAAACCAATATACGACTTACGATGGTAGTGGCGGCATAAAAGCCACTAGCCTCGCTAAAGCCGCTTTTACTCTCAGGTTCTCCAGCCTTAAACTGCTCTTTAGCGATGAAGTCACCCCAAAGAGCCGGATACATTTTCGAAGAAATATCATGGACCGCGTCGAGCGGATCGCGCCGTTTTTAAGATACGATGGCGATCCCTATCTTGTAATCGACGATGGTAAACTCTACTGGTTTATCGATGCCTTCACTCTAAGCAGCCGTTACCCATACTCTAACCCGTTTAACGGCAGAGATAACTATATCCGCAACAGCGTAAAGGTAGTAATAGACGCCTACAACGGGACCACGGATTTCTACGTTGTCGATAAAGATGACCCGGTGATAGCCACTTACGATAAGATCTTCCCAAGCCTCTTTAAGCCATTTGACGATATGCCTGAGTCTTTTCGTGAACATATCCGTTATCCGGAAACGTTATTCACGATACAGGCAAATATGTATACCGTTTTTCATATGAAAGATACTCAGGTCTTTTACAACAAAGAAGATATGTGGTCGCTTCCCGAAATGGTAGGAGACACGGGAAAGTCGCAGATAGAGCCCTACTACGTGATCATGAAGCTTCCGGGTGAGGATACTGAGGAGTTCCTATTGTTGCAGCCGTTTACGCCGAAAAACAAGAACAACATGATAGCCTGGATGGCGGCAAGAAACGACGCCCCCAACTACGGCGAGATAAGAATCTATAATTTTCCAAAAGACAAGCTTGTTTTCGGACCGACTCAAATCGAGGCGAGGATCGATCAAAATCCGGAGATCTCAAGGCAACTCAGCCTGTGGAACCAGAGAGGTTCTAAGGTCGTCCGGGGAAATCTTCTCGTCATCCCGATCGAAGAGTCCATAATATATGTACAACCCTTATATCTTCAGTCAGAAAAGAGTGAACTGCCGGAACTTAAAAGAGTCCTTGTCGGCTATGGCAACAAAGTAGCGATGGAGGAGACTCTGGAAGAAGCACTGGCAAAGATATTTGTAGCTCCTGCGCGGACCGCACCCTCCGAAGATGACGAAGAAGATGGCGAAGAGGAGAGCCGGGATAAGTCGGTCGATGAGTTGATAGAAGAAGCAGCGGACCACTTCAATAAAGCTCAGGAGGCCTCCGAAAACGGAGACTGGGCGGAATATGGCAGAGAGATCAACCAGCTGGAAGATAGTCTTAAAGAACTTCAGTCCGGTGGATAAACGGTAAGGGGAGAGGCAATAAAAGTTTCTCTTTTAGTCTAGTCTTTTCCAATATCACTTATTAAGCAGATCTTCGAATAAATTTGTTCGTTCTTTTAAGTTTTTACTATCAGTGTTCTGGATAGATCAACAGCTTGAGACAGATCACGTTTGACTAAAAGAAGACGGACTAACAACTATCGTTATTAGTCCGTCCGTAAAGCTTATGTGATCTTGTTGATATCTAAAAGACTTTTACTTTTCTAATAGAGCAACTTCTATAGCATTACTGCGGGTATCCATATCCATATAACGTAGCAAGATCGTCCGCTCCGTCACCATCATAATCTCCACTGGTCAACTTGTTTCCGGCCCAGTCCCAGTTGTCTACTCCTGAAGACCACCACACTGTAGGCGAATTAAAGGAGGGAGTTGACGTCGACGACTCAAATACCCATGTTTTAGACTCTCTTTCAGTCGCGTATCCGTAGAGTACGCCCATGTCGTCCCTGCCATCACCATTAAAATCTCCACTGGTCAACTTATTTCCGGCCCAGTCCCAGTTATTTGGTCCTGAAGACCACCAAACTGTAGGCGGATTAAAGGCAACAGTTTCCGAGGCAACAGTTCCCGTCGACTCAAATACCCAAAGCTTTGATTCGCGGGTCGTCTGGT
>SDBV01002734.1_pt1 | contig 26344 bp, 12 predicted proteins | sample 2277081 | NCBI WGS metagenome assembly SDBV01 (sample SAMN10402039, study PRJNA504765) | marine sediment metagenome | isolation source: marine sediment core GS10_PC15, 223 cmbsf | place: Arctic Ocean: Southern Knipovich Ridge | collected 2010 | reverse complement strand
GTCAAACTCCTTCGAGGTAACGGTGGTTTCAGGGCAGCGCTGGCGGCATGCGGTACGGCAAAGCCGGCGTGTATCCCAGGCGCACCGGTAGCCCACCCTGAGTAACAGGGCTACGGTCCGGGCGCAACGGCAGCGCTCCGCACCGGACCCTGTTCCCCATCAGCTAGATGAATGAGGAGTGCAATGGAAGGAACCAAGCTCCGATACTTTGCCAGGTGACTCTCGATCGCGGGATGGTTGCCCCGCAGCGGATCTTACCTTCGAGCCCAGCACGCCACTCATTAAAAGCGGATTGCGCCGTGCTGGAGAATCGCAGGTACGGAATACCATCGGCCTCGGTGTCGACATCGGCACCAACATTTTCGGGATCGAGCTTGTCTAGCCGAGCGTACACCGCGTACGCTGCGTTCCGGGCTGCCGCATCCGGCCACACATCTACATTGATCCAATCGCGCGAGATCGCTGGCCGGACGGCGAGCTGGAACCGCTGAATTAGCCCATCATCACCCGCCCCATTGCGGGCCGCGGCGGCAAGGTACACGCTCAGCGGTCCCGGCTGTATTGCGCCGACAATCGAGACTGTCGCAGCTCGAATCTCCTGCTCGGCTACTTTCTTTTTCTGCTCGGCTACGATTTTCATCGCTGCGTGGGCCGCGCTTTGCTTATCGAAATGGGCTTTCGCCTCGATTTCCAGTTGCTTAAGAGGCTTGAGCGGCTCTTGAATGGCCGGCGTCTTCATGATCCCGGGGCGGCCAATGCAAACGCCCCAAAGGTTGGGGACGACCAGCCAGTCGTCCTTCTCCTTCGGGCGGATACACATCTGTACCAAATCCCGCCCGAGTTTTCAAGCCGCCGATTTGGCCACCTCGCTGCCCATCGGGAGTCATCGTCGCGCATCGGAGCACGACCCGCTCGGGCAATGGTGGTGGATGGTGGCAGGTAAGTGCCAGCCACTCTGGAAGATAATTGCGTTTGGTGTCCCCCGATCCCGTCGAATAGAGACTGGGATGACAAAGCACTAGCCGACCCGGCGATTTACCGTTTGGCGTCCCACCGACCGACGATATGCCGCGTCTCGGAGAAGTCGATCCGGCCGGCGTCCATATCTTTTTGACCTTCGAGGTGGAACGACACCTCGTGAATCCGGCCCGGCAGGTCGGGGATGGTGCAGGGCGTTGCGTACGGGGCGCCGTCGGGCATCGTTTGAAGCTCGCCGTCCAAGAGAATGTGGGCGTCGAAGAAGGGCTTCTCGGTGACGAAGTTGACGTGAACCCGTGGCGGTTCCAAGGGGACGTCGCCGACCGGAGGCCAAGCCTGCCATGCCGCCACGAGTACACCGGCCACACCGATGACGCAGACCAGCGGCACCAGGAGCCGCCGCGCGAAAGATCGCTTCCCCGACGCGGAGGACTCACGCATGTCGCTCAACTCGGCCGACATCTCCGACGCATCGCGGAAACGGCGATCGCGCTCGGACTGGCCGGAGCGGAGAATCGTCCGCAGAAGCGAATTCAGACGCGGGTTGTCGACCAACTCGCTCGCCCGGCGGCCCAAATGGGGAAATCGATCGGCGGGCAGGCCGGTCAGCATTTCGTAGATCACCAAACCGGCGGCATAGACGTCGGCCCGGGTGTCCATGCGACCGTCGGGCGGCATGTATTTCTCCGTGCCAACGCGGGAAACGTGCGGCCCGGTCTCGGTCAGCAATCCGAAGTCGGCCAGTTTCAACTCGCCGTCGACGAACAAGCAGTTGGCCGGTTTCACGTCGCGATGGACCATGCCGGCCTCGTGAAGCGAAGCCAGGCCGGACAACAATTGCCCGGCGAACTTCACACATTCATCGGCCGACAAGGGACCTCGTTCCAGGCGACTCTTAAGCGTGGCGGGCCGATAGTTCGAGTCGGCCGACGCCGCAGCGCCCGAGATGTCGTCCGCCGGGTCCATCACGTAATAAAGATGCTCGTCGGTCTTGCCCACGTGATGAATCGTTATCAGATTGCGATGCCGACGGCGGAGGGTGGCTTCGAGTCGGGCGATGGACGTTATTTCGCGGCCAGCCGCGTCTAGCCCGTCGGAACGTCGTAGCAGAATAACCTTGACGGCGCGCAGCGCGCCGGTGGCCCGATTGGTCGCAAGCCACACCTGGCCGAATCCGCCGCGCCCGATGGGCCGAATCAGATCGAAGTCGGGGATGTTCGGCGGAATGTCGGGGAAGCTTGCCTTGAAAGTCGTGGTTCGATCACTCATTCTTCCACGTTTCCTATGCGGATCGCATGGTTTTTTCGACGCGCGCGGTCAACGATCTTTCCGTGGCCGGGTCGGGCCGTCGAGCCAGGGCCTCTTTTAGGCTGTTCTGAAGCTGGCCGTCGCGCTGATAGGTCCCGGCCAGTTGCCGCAGTCGGTCCAGAACGCACTGCTTTGCCCGATACGCGGCCGAGCGGCTCATTCCGGTCGCCCGGCAGACGGCCGGACATCGCATTTCGCGCAACGCCAGCAACTCGAAGGCCATGTAGGTTTCCGGCTCAACTTGGCGTCGAACAACGTCGAGCATGGCCGCCAGCAGCGACTGCTCGAAGACGGTTTCCCATTGGCCGTCCGGTTCGCTCGCGACGGCCGGAGGCTCGGGCGGGACATCGCTCGATACATCGCCTCGCGCGCGAATGCGTTCGGAGGGTCGTCGGCGTTGCTCGGCCACCTGGTTGCGAATCACCGTTGCCAGCCAATCGCGGAATCGTCCCCGCTGGGGATCGTATCGAAAGACGTCGCGCTGCTCGAAAACCTTCAAGACGACGTCCTGGACGACTTCCTCGGCCGTATGTTCCGAGCAGCCGTGATACCGGGCCAGGGCATGGATCATGGGCCAATATCGAGCGAAGAACTCGTCCCAGGCCAGCACGTCGGCGCCGTCCCGCAGTCGCCCCAGTAGCGTGGATCGAGTTTTGTCGTTCATGATCGAGTCGATGTGTGAAACGCAGCGGGGGCGGTTGCCCGACGCCCGGGGATGTTGGAGAATACACGATAGCCGCGGGCCGGCCTGCCCGGGCACCGATTACTCGCTATTCGTCACTCCAACATCGGCATTTTACAGAATTTCGGAATTATGGCAAGAACGCGTGGGACACGGAGCGGTTCGGCGCATATACCTATTGGCGGCAACGGTTCCGCCGGTCGTCGCCCTGCGGCGGTCTCCGATCCATAACCGAGTTTCGAGGAGAAGCGAGATGAAAACCCCACTATTCTTCCTGGCACTGTTGACGCTGCTGGCCGGGGCCTTGTTCGCCCAGGAAGTGGAAAAACTCTCCGAACCGAAAACCCTCTTGTTCATCCGCACGGTGCCCGAGGGTGCTAGCGTGCTGATCGACGGGAAAAAGGTGGGCGCCACCGACGACCTATTCCGTGTGGAGCCGGGGGTCCGGCGGATCGTGATCGAACTCGACGGCCACACTCCGCAATCCAAGGAGCTGACGATCCGCGCCGGCCGAATCACGCGACTCGTGCTGCAACTGAAGCAATCGCAGTCGCCGACGGGCGCTGCGGTGAGCAAGACGACCGACGCCGTAGCCCCCGCGTTGAAAGCAGTAATCAATGATGCGGACAGTATGCAGGGCCGCGAAGCAATCGACCTGGACCATGCGCAACTGTTCAATCTTCCCGACGCGAACGGCTGGTCGCGTCAGCAGGCGGACGATTGGCTGGCGGACAATAACATCGATCTGGTGGCTGAATATGAGAACAATCTTTGGACGTTGATAACCAGGGGGATGGCGCTGAATCCGATTGGAAACGACAGATGGGACACTATGACCGCGACCGAACTGGACAAAGTGCTTTCCGGAGAGGTTCCATCCGCGAAACTCGACATTAAGGTTCGTGAACAACGCAGTTCTCGCTTTCACACCCTTAATTTCGGAATCGCGGCACCCGTGACATTTGCGTTCAAGACGGTCGAAGGTAGTTCGGGAGTTCTGCGGATCGTCGAGTTCTCGAAGCTCTCGAAGAGGCCACGCAGCATGACGATTCTCTTCAAGTTGCTGAAACCCTTGAAAGGCACGCCCCCGCCAACCAAGGTCCGCGTGCCCGGCGCCGTAATCCCTCTTCCTCCTCCAAAGACCGGGTCGCTCTCGTTCGGTCCGGTGATCGAGCGGGTGGTCAACGATGACAAAACGGGCAGCGACTGGATGATCGACTTGGACACCGGCAAGGTGTACACGCCGCCGGCTGAACTCGACCCGGAGAAGAATTCCCAGGCCGATACCGGGAAACTCATGGCCTGGGTGCGTCAGCGGGGGATTGACGCGACGGGAATAAAGGCCCAGGGTGGGGAACTGCGATTCATCGAACGTGTTCTCGCCGTCGTGGATAAGGCGTCGTGGGAAAGCGTCACCCAGCAGCAAGTGCGCGACGCGCTGGCCGAAGTCGTCGACCCTTCGGACAAAGCCCTCGTCGGCGATACCCTATATGCCTTCCGAACTCGCGAAGGCGGTGTGGGCGTGCTGCAACTTGTGGGACCCGGCGGCGAAGACCACCCGTCGGTGAAGATCCGCTACAAACTGATTTCTGGGACCGCCGCCTCAGCTGCGGCCGATCAAGCCTGGACCTGCGCGATGCACCCGCAAGTCAACGTGCCCAAGCCGGGTAGGTGCCCGCTCTGCGCCATGGAACTGGTTGCGAGACTACCTCAGCCGGCCAAGGATAACCCGAGGGCCGCCAAGACGATTTTCCTGCCATACGCCGAAACGCGCGGCGTTGCCGGGGTGCTCGATCTGGCCAGCGGCGAGCTGCTCCCGATCAGCGGCGACAAGGGGTTCTCTGCCATGCGGGAGTTCACGCGACGACACCATAAGGGGGACTTGTACCATGGCTACGACGAGGAAGACGGCGGCGGGTTTATTGGGTGCCTGCGTGGAGCCACGGCGGTGATCTGGGACGGCAATCGTGCTCGTCCATTGGGATCCAGCCAGAAACGGGAGGAAGTTGCTGTCTACCGATCACCGCCTTTACCGTGCCGTCTACTGATTACGACGGCCGAGAAGAGGGTCTTTGACGTCACATTCTTCTCGGCCGGCAAGTCGGGAGAAAGCGACACGGGGGTCCCGAGGAACGTCTCTGGGATCAGGCTGAAGTACTCGCTAAGAGAGACTGCCGGGGCAGAGGTCATGCCAACCGCAAGATCCGAAACCGTGGGTGAGTCGGATCTGAAAGCCAAGTCAATCTTCCTGCCCGACGTCGAGACACCCGACGTGAATGTCGTGCTGGATCTGGCCAGTGGCGAGATGCTCCCAATCGCCGATCCGCGCGAGTTTGCGCGACTGGGCAAAGGCGATCTGCTCTACGATGATGCGAACGGCGGGTCGCTCGGCTTCGTACGCGGCGCCGAAACGGCGAACTGGAACGGCCCTCCGCACAGTCCTACAAAAAGAAGAACCTACAAATTGCTGCCGCTTCCCTGTCGACTGCTGATCAAGACGGCCGAGGATAAGGTCTTTGCTGTTACGATCCTTCGGGCCGACAGGTCGAGAGAAAGCGACAAGGGGGTCCCGAGGAATGTTCCGGGGATCAGGGTGAAGTACGAATTGGGCGACTCCGAGATCGTGCCGAGGGCACCCGTCGACGCTGTGGAGGAGGCCAAGCCGGTAAGTGGGAGTAAGTCGGCTCCAGAGGCCAAGACGTTCTTCCTGCCGGACGTCGAGACGCCCAAGGTAGGTGTCGTGCTCGACCTGGGCAGCGGCCGGATGCTTCCTCCCATCTCCAACCCTGCGGAAGGCCTTCGCGAGTATGCGAATCTGGACAGGACAAGAAACAGGGACAGGTCCAGTTCTTGACATGCGGGGCAATATTTGCATACTGAGGGCATGCCCAGAGCAATGAACTGGACCTGTCCCCGTTTCTTGCCCGGAGCCAGCCGACGACGAGTTCGGCGGCTTCGAAGAAGAGCCCTGATTATGTGGCAGGGAAATATCCGCCGTACTCCCTCTCGGATAATTACGAGACGCTGCCGGGATGCCCTAACCCATGGCCAGGACACGACCTACGTCTCCTCCAGAGAATTTCGGGAACTAATCCCCGGGCCAGATCGTCTTTAGTATGGGTTTTGCCATTGACATCGATGGCCGAAACCATATAATGGCAATGTTTCCTGTATTGATGCCCAGCCATTTGCAAGGAGCACGACGATGCCTCGTCCACGAACCGAACATCCCACGCCGGGTGAATTGGACGTTTTGAACATTCTCTGGGACCGCGGCCCGTGTACGGCGCGAGAGGTCTGGACCGTGCTCAACCAACGGCGCGAGCGGCACTATACGTCGGTCAACAGCCTCCTAAATACGATGGTCGACAAGGGGCTGCTGACGCGTCACTCCGATCAACGGGCATTCCTCTATGAAGCTGCCATCGCGAGGGAGAAGACGCAGGGCCAATTGGTGAAAGACCTGGTGGGCCGGGCCTTCGAGGGATCGCCCAGCGGCTTGGTGTTGCAGGTGTTGGACCAATGCGACCCCTCGCCGGAAGAAATGGACCAGATTGCGAAGATGATTCGTCGGTATCGCAAACAACAGGGGGAGAAGTGATGTTTCCACTGGACATGTTGGGTGAGCCCGTGTGGCAACGCTTGACCTGGACGCTGCTTCACTTCCTTTGGCAAGGACTGGCCGTGGCGGCTGTGGTGGCGACGTTGCTCTATGTGTGGCCCGTACGCCGGGCACACAACCGGTATCTGATCTACCTGTCGGCGCTGATTGCCATGGCCGTGTGCCCGTTGGTGACGTTTATGGTCATCGACGTGCCCGAATCGGCTATGGTCGCCAGCCGCGAAACGGAAATGGAGGTCGAGGTTCCGCTCGCCCCGGACCCGTTGCCGGCCCCGAGGCCGGAATTTGTCGCGACCGATATTCACATCGAACCCACCAGTCCCGCAGTCTTGGAAGACGCCTCGCCGCTCGAAGGTTCAGAAGCGGCACCGCTGGTCCCGGCTCCGTCCGACGTGGAAAACTCCGCGAGTCTTCCCGTGCCAGTAACTCCAGAGACGAAGCTTCGGCAGTATATCGATGCGATTCAGCCATACGCCTTGATTGCCTGGATCGCCGGAGTGTTGCTGCTGGCCGTGCGGCTGTCGATGAGTTGGCTGCATGTGCGATGGCTGGCTTGGGGTCGCCGGGTGGTTCCGACCGATCTGGCTGACAAAGCCGCGACGCTCGGCGAGCGACTTGGTCTGAGGTTTCCTCCGCGAATTTGCGTCTCGGAAAAGATCCGCGAGGCGATTGTGGTGGGACTCTGGCGTCCCTTGGTCCTGTTGCCCGCTTCATGGTTGACGGAGATGACGCCCGAGGTGCTCGAAGCGGTGATTGCCCACGAGTTGGCGCATGTCCGGCGATTGGACTTATGGGTGAACCTCTTACAGCGGCTTATGGAAACGCTCCTGTTCTACCACCCGGCCGTTTGGTGGCTGTCGCGTCGGGTGAGTGTGCAGCGGGAGATGTGTGCCGACGAATTGGCGGTTGGTGCCACTAGCAAACGACTTGTGTATGCAACCGCACTGGAACAGTTGGGCCGCATGCGGCTCGGCCAAACCGCGCCCCAGCTTGGGGCCAGCATTGGAGGCAATAAAATGGTACTTCTCAGCCGAGTCGGAAACATCCTGGGCCTGTCGGCCTCGACCAAACGGGCCCGCTGGTGGCCGGTCGCTCTGCTGGCGATGGCCGTGCCGCTGGCGATCTGGCTGGCGTCGATGAGCATTGCTTCACCGCCACAAAACGAAATCCAAGCCGAGGAGGTCATTGACGATACGGCCGACACATCGACCTCGGAAGACGTGGTCGATGAAACTGAAGAGGAGGCCTCCTGGGGCGAGGCGGCCGAGGGCGTGCAGGTTCGGCTGCGGGCGGCGAAATCGAGGTGGAACGAAGGCACAGTTGCCCGCCTGTGGGCCGATGTCCGTAATCAAGGCGAGCGGAATCTGTTTGTCTGCACGCAATTCAACCGCTGTGAACTGGAAGTGGATGGGCGGTGGTATCGGGGGCCGTTCCCGGGAGGCGTGCTTATGCGGCCACAACCGTTTCCTCCGGGTAGCCGGCATCAGAACATCGGTGCCGATCTGCACGAGGCGTGGGAGCTAAAGGGCGCCAGGATGCCGCGAGGAACCGAGCGGGAGATGCTGAAGCTCACGGGCGGGAAACACACGATTCGCGTGGCTTTCACCGCACCGGTCGCCAAGAACGCGCCGGGCAAACCGGTCAGGGCCGTCAGCAATCCGGTCGTGATCGAGGTGATCTCCGCCGAGGAGATCGCCGCCCGGCCCGAGCGGCTCAAGTCGCAGAAGAATTCCTTGGAGTTGCGGCTGGCGTATCACGGTCCCATGGAGAACCCCAAATCGGGTGTGGAGAATTCCTTGCGGTCGTTGATCCTCCATACAACCTCGGGGGACTACAGGTTGCTCCCCGGCTGGTCCGCAGTTTGGATGAGCGAGGAGCAGGCCGCCAGAATCATCGACCACTTGCAAGCGGACGGATCGCTGTCCGACGCGCTGCCGTTTACCGACGACCGCCCGCCGCCCGACTTGGACGGGCCGGCTTACAGCCTGACGATCAAGGGGCCGGAGAAGATGGAGCTCTATAAGCCCATCGGCTGGGGCCTCGGCGTGGTCGACTTTCTGGAGCGTTTGCAGACGGTTCTCGACGGCGAAGTGGCCCAGGCGGTGGACCAAATGATGACCGTGCTGGGACCGCAGCGAAAGCAGTGGGAGGCGGTGGCCAAGTGGGGGCGGGCCGTCGAGGGCGTGCAGGTCCGGCTACGGGCCGATAAATCGACGTGGACCGAGGGCGCCGAGCCACAGTTCTCTGCCGATGTCCGCAATCTAGGCACGCGGAATCTGCTGGTCTACCGGGCAGGGCGTTTCTGGACTTCTTCCGAACTGGAAATTGACGGCCGGTGGTATCGGCGGCAGATCCCGGAGCACAACTATCGTCCCCCGCTGTCGGACCTGGTTCCGGGCCGGCAGTTCGACAAGATTCTCGTCAATCTGCGCCGGGGGTGGTCTGCCGTGGATTCGCCCAGCCCGGATGCCGGGGAAACGGGCGTAACGCTAAGCGAGGGGCAACTGAAGCTCGCGCCCGGCAAACACACCATCCGCGTGGCTCCCACGATGCCGCTCAACGGCGACCGGCCCGGCGACCACGTCAGGGCCATCAGCAACCCGGTTGAGATTGAGATTGTGCCCGTTGAGCCCGCGGCCGAGGCGGAAGAGACGGCCTGGGGCGAGGCAAGGGACGGCCTGCGGATACAGGCGGCGGTGGACAAGAAGGCCTGGCGCGTCGGTGAGGGAACGCCGCGGGCCAGCTACGGCAACGTGCCGCTGGTCCGTGTGGAGGTCAGCGTGAGCGATGCGAAGCAGTTTCAGGAAGGCGGCCTGGCTGAGAAGCGGATGAGCCACGCCCCGTCGGCGTTTGCCCTGGAAATCGACGGCCGGCGCTATGACAACCGCACGTTCTACACGGCTTGGCCCGTGCCGTTCATGCAGCCGTTCAAAACTGTGCTTGCGCTGGACGAAACCTGGATTCACAACGGGCAGCCGCGTTCTCACGGCGAGCCCCTCGAGTGGCAACCGGGCAAGCACACGGTGCGCGTGTTGTTCACCGGGCTGGGGCAAGCCCCCGCTCCGGCCAGCCAGCCGCTGGAGATCGAAATCTTGCCCGCCGAGAGCAAACTCGGACCGTGGGATCATCCCTGGGGCGAGGCCGTGCAAGGCGTACAGGTAAGTACACAGCCGGTACCGGCCCAGTGGCCGCTGGGCAGTGAACCCGCCCTGCGCACGCGCATCCGTAACACGGGCGACAAGCAGTGGACGATTCACAATCGACCCTATTCGTTTGCGTTGGAGATCGACGGCAAGCGATACTCGGATTCTCACGTCTACCCCACGTGGAAGATGCCGTTGGAACAAGGAGATGAGTACGAAGTCACGCTGAAGCTGAACAAGATGTGGCGTGAGGGAGAGCGGGGACAGATCGGCCCCTTCCTGCCGCCGCTTGGACCGGGCAAACACACGGTACGTGTGACGCTGACCGAGCTGGGCAAATCCTGCCGTCCGGCGAGCCGGCCCGTCGAAATCGAAATCCTTGGCGAACGGGTCGGCCAACCCGACCCCTTGGCGGATGCCCCCGGCAAGAGACTCGTCGGCCAATGGCTCAGCGATGATCGGGCGAAACCCGAGAAATATACGTTTGAAGCCGGCGGTAACTACACGCTGGAAAAGCCGGGCGAAGGGCCCCAGCGCGGCAGTTGGCGGTCGGATGGTGGAAGGCTCGTTTTCCAGCTCGCCGAGAAAGAACACACCCATGAGTTTCAGTGGTGGGGACCCGATAAGATACGCGTCTTCTCCGAAGATTCCAGCACGCGATGGCATCTTCTGCGCATCGATCCGCAGTCGGGTAAGGTGATTCGTTGGGGAGAGATGATCAGTGGCGTGATGGCCCGTCTCGATCCGGAGAGACTCCGTTGGCCGGAAGGCGAAACGCCCGCGTTTCGCCTTTTGCTTCATCAGGTTTCCTTCGGAGAACTATTGTTGTCCACCGTGCAGATGCAGGAAAGCCGGCTGGAGGTGGACGGCAAGCTGTATCGACATCCTCCGGAAGACATCACCGGCGTGGCGTATCACCGGAGTATGGTATGGGTAAAGCACATCAGCAGCGGAGGGCCGCGCGTCGTGCTCGACGGCCAGTGGCGAAGCATGGAAGCCGACAAGCCGCCGCAATTAGCGCCCGGCAAGCACACCGTTCGCTACGGCTGGGCCGGCTATCATCAGCAGCAAAATGATCCGACGAAAGTCGACAAGGAGCGTCCCGTGCTGCTATGGAGCAGTCCGGTCGAGATCGAGATTGTCGCCAAGAGCGATGAAAAGGCCGACGCGAAACAACTAGGCAATGCAAACGCGACGGCTGCCGAGTCGACCATCGAAGCCACCGCTGTCGAGCCGGATGATCGGACGACATCCGTGCCTCCGGTGAGCGACCCGACATTGGAGGGCAAGAAATTACTCGACAAGTTGAAGTCCCTCGATGCCGTCTATGAAGCTGACTTTACTGCATCCGGCACGCGTCCTGGCTGGCCCAAAAGAAAGTGGAAGTTCACGATGCACCGCGGAAGAATCGCCTTGGAAGAAGAAGTGGTCGAGATCCCCAAGCCGACGGAGACCACCAAGGCGTCTCATTATGGACCTACGCAAAAGGGACGGTTCATTGCGATGCGCAGCACGTTCTATGTTGGACCCACGGCCCAAGGGAAATACGACTGGGTGGGGCGAATTCCGCGCTACGGCCCGCTGGATCCCTGGCCGGAAAACAGCCCCGGACCGGCCACGGCAGGCTCTCTGAAGGTCGATGATCCCGATGCGCCTACCTACATGCTCCATATTAGGCGAACATTATGGTGTCTGGGCCGGGGATACTCCAAGCATATCACCAAGATTCGGGACGTCAGCCGCCAGGAAGACGGCCGGTTGAAGGTTGCCGCCGACGGCCTCGACATGGCCCTTCGTCCGGGCGCGAAGTGGGAGTTGGTCATCGACCCGGATGCGGAGTATATGGTTCGTTCGGCCGAATTGGTGGACAACGGAAATCGCCGCTCGTCTTTCACGAATTCCGGCCTGAAACGGCATGGCTCGCATTGTGTGCCGCAGAAGGGAGAGTGCAAAGGTGGCTTCATCAGTGCGTCCTACGAGTTTCAATCCGCTTCATTCGAGGCGGACGCCGAGTTCCTGAAACGCGCCAAGGCCACAATGAGCCCCCCCTTCCTGATCCATACCGATGTGAGCGACCAGCGCAAGACCCCTGAATTGTTGATCCAATACGACGCCGGGAAGCTGTCTCCCCAAGGCGGGAAACCGGATTGGGATCTTGACTTCGAGAAGCCGGGCAAAGCAATCACGCCCGGTGCCAAGGCCGACCTGAAAATCGAGGCCCGCATTGTCGGCGTCGACGGCAAGTCGCCCGAGCGATGCTCGATCACCTTTTGGAAAGCCGTCGATCACGAGAACGTCGAGAAGACTGTCAAAAACCCCGTCGCCTCCAGATTCAGCATCCCGCACGTCTGGCACGACTCTGTTACGGACAAGACCTGGCAGCCAATCCATCACTTTGCGACAAAGGACAGTGCGACGTCGGAGGAGCTTGGCCCGGGTGACTACCGGGTGACGGCGAACCTAGGGCACGGCAACCCGACGATGGTCGGCGTCAGCGAACCGATCCGGCTTGACGGCAGTCGCGAGCATACGGTGGTGACGCTGGCCATGGAAGCCGGCCCGTCTTTGACCATCGACGTTCTCGACGCGAAGACCGGAGAACCGATCGAGTATGCCGCCGTCCGTCTGGTCCGGCCCGACGGTCTGCCGGTTGTGAGTTGGAGCAGCGGCGCGTGGAGTGTCCTTCTGAGGGAGAATCAGCACAAGTTCGAGCACCTTGCGCCGGGAGACTATACGCTGGAGGTCTTCAAGCGGGCGTATCAATACGGCCAGAACGAATACGCGGCCGAACAGATGCCAATGAACGTGCGGCTCGCGGTGAATGAAGATCGACGGATAACCGTAAAGCTCAAGGCCGTCGGGCCCAGCGAGGAAGATGCCCGGCGCCGCTGGCCCTGGTCGGTCACCGGCACGGTCACCGACCAGAACGGACAGCCGCTCGAGGGCGTCGAGATCCGTGCCAGTTGTGGCATGGGAACCCTGATGCCGACCGGTTCGACCACATCGGACGAGCAAGGGCGCTACACGTTGCGGTTCGGCCCGGGCATGCGGTCTCTCAACGAATCGACGGGCACCTGGAACGCGGGGCTGCAAGCGGCCACGATCTACGCCTCCAAGCCGGGCCATACCGAGAAGAACCTCGGTCGCCAGGGCGGGCTGATGATGGCCGACGAGTTGCCCCCGAAGGACAACGCCTGGGGCGCGAAGCCGAGCGAGATCGTTCTGCCGCGCAAGCCTTACAATCTGGATTTCGTGATGGTCCCCTCGGCGGCAATCGAAGGAGAGGTGGTCGACGAGCAGGGCCAGCCGATCGCCGACCGGCGGGTCTCGGTCCATGGCAAGCAGGGGCTGCCTTCCACAAGTGTGCTGGCCCAGGGCAAGACCGACAAGCAGGGACGGTTCCGCTTCGAGGGCATCCCGGCGAACTACGCCTGGTGGTTCGACATCCAGGACAAAGGACGAACGCGGCCGATCAGCCTGCCCGGCCCGGGCTCCTACCGAGTCAAGATGCAGACGGTCCACGACGCCCGATACAACGTCAATACAGTTCAAATCACCGGCGTGACGAACCCGAAGGATGCCGAGGTCCGCGACCGGGTGGTCGGCGACGATCCCTCGGTCCGGCCGCCGGTCTCCGACGAGCTTCAACAGCAGGGCCGTGAGTATCTCAGGAAGATGGCGGCCGCATGCAGCGGTTGGATCGGACCGCCACCTTCGGCAATCAAGAACTACGAATATCGCTTCCAACTGGGCGACCAACCGCCCGAGACCATCGAGGTCAAGGAGCCGTCGCGGGCCGGCCGTACCACGCGGCAGGGGATTCACTATGTCGGCACGCCTCATGTGCTGGCCGCCCGACCCGAGAAAGTCGTCTTCCGTCAAGTCGAGACGGTCGGCGAAACGATCCAACTGAGGTTCCTGGTTCAAGACGCCGTGAAGATCGCTGCCGGCAACGGAATCACCGGCAGGTTTCACGGTTTCTTCAGTTCGCCCCTGCGCGAGGGCACGCTCGTTCTCGACAAGCACACTTACCGGCCATTAAGGACGGAGATCGGCGACGAACTGCGGGAGACATTTTCGCAGTACGCGAGCCTCGGCGAGGGCCGCTCCGCGCCCCTGAGGATTCAAGTCGAGAGAGGGTCGAACCACTGGGATTGGAGATTCCGAGTATACGGATCCGGTCTGTGGCTGTTGGCCGAGAGCCGTAGCGGCGACCAGGTGATGCTCACCAATGATGAAGTGAAGGTCAACGGCCAGCCGGCCATTCCAATGCCCCAAGACGGAGCCTCGGCCTGGGGCAAGCCGGCCGATGACACGCAAACGGACCGGACGGTCGACGGCGACGTAGCGGCCGATGTTTCGATGCTGCAAGACATTCAAACGTTGGCCGACTTGAGGCGGTGCGAGGAACTGAAGGTCGATGACACGCCGTGGCGCGTGCGGGTCGGGCTCGGCGACGGCGGTGCCGACGGCGTGGGAGGGGACGTACCGCCTGCGCATCCGATCGCCATCAGTTGACCTACTTGCCGAGCGACGTCTGCAAGTGGCCGATCCACCGCCCTGCTACTGGGCGGAGTTCGCGGAAGAAGTCCATGCCTTCAGACGAATTATTTCGTCAAAGCCTGAAACTGCATAAGTGGCTGATGTAGCACGGGTTACGATTCCACAGCGGGTCCCACCACAGGCATTCCGGCAGAATTCCGGTTGATTTGACGAACTTCTTCGTTAGAATCAGGGAACCTTTAGACGAACTAATTCGTCATAACACCAGACGGCTCGAAACACACCGAGTCGCGCCTGCAACGGAGATCCGCTTTCAGCAGAGGAAAAGCCATGCCCAGACATCCTTCTTCCAAGCCGACGAACGTCGAACTGACGATTCTCGACGTACTCTGGCGGCAAGGCCCACGCACCGTGCGCCAAGTGCATAACGAACTGGCTGCCGAGCGTGACACGGGCTATTCGACCACGCTGAAGATGATGCAGGTGATGCGAGAAAAGGGACTCCTCACCCGCGATGATTCCGTCCGCCCACAGCTCTATAGCAGTGCGGAGACCAAGGAGCATACCCAACTCTGCATGCTCGACGACCTGGCACAACGGGCCTTCGGCGGCTCGGCGGCCAGTCTGGTGATGCGAATGATTTCGGCGGATCGGGTCTCCCCGGAAGAATTAGAAATGATGCAAGAGCTAATCAAGAAGGCACGGGGGGAGAACCAATGAACTTTCTCGATCAAATACTGGCCGCGGAGTGGATCACGCGCCTGGGCTGGACCCTGTTGCACTCGCTGTGGGAGATCGCACTGGTAACGGCGGTCCTGGCGTTGCTGCTTTCAGCGCTACGTCGCGGCAGTGCGAACATGCGCTATCTGACCGCGTGTGGCGGGTTGACCGTCATGGCGATTGTGCCAATAGTCACATTCGGCCTCCTTCCCGAGCCCCAAGCTCCGGCCGTAGTAGCGTCTGCAACGACCGAAGAGGCGACTCCAATTGAGATCGCTGCTGTCGAAATGGGAATAGAGATCACAGGAGTTCCCGTCTCCGGGCATCCTGGCGAGCACACACCGTTAACTTCGCCGCCCGCAACAGTCGTTGCTTCCGCCGCCCCACAGCCGACCACCGAGGTACCGGCGACTGACACGTCCGAGGAGTCGTCACTGCAACAGATTGCGGCAATCATCTCGCCGTGGACGCCCTGGTGTGTGGTTGCATGGTTTGTCGGCGTGTTTGTCGTGTCCATGTGGAATCTGGGCGGCTGGATCGCGGCGCAACGATTGAAACGTCTCGGCACGAATCCCGTCGCTGAAGACATCTCGCGTCGACTCTCCACGCTGGCCGAGCGCTCGGGGATAAGCCGATCCGTTGCCATCATGAAATCACTCATGGTGGAGGTGCCGGTCGTCGTGGGATGGCTGCGGCCGATGATTCTTCTGCCGGCCGGCATCCTGACAGGTCTTACACCCGCCGAACTCGACGCCATCTTAGCCCACGAGTTGGCACACATCCGCCGACACGACTATCTAGTGAACCTATTACAGACGGTCATCGAAACGCTGTTGTTCTATCATCCGGGCGTATGGTGGCTTTCGCGACAGATTCGCGCCGAACGCGAGCACTGTTGCGACGACGTGGCGGTCGCCGTTTGTGGCAACAAGGCCGATTACGCTTCGGCTCTTGCCGCCGTGGAAGCGGGCCGCGCCGCACCCAAAATGGTCATGGCCGCCCGTAAAGCAGGCAGCAGCACGCTTGGCCGGATTCGCCGCGTCTTGGGGCTCGCCGGCAACGCGCCGAGTCGCTGGGGCCGTTCGCTTGCCGGCGGATTGATTACCTCGGCAATGATCGTCGCGCTGGTAACGTGTTTCGTCGTTGCAGGCGAACGGACATCGGAAAATGCCTCCAAGACGGAAACCGCTTCGGCTGAGTCGGTCGGAGACGCCGACCGGATTGCTCAACTTATCGAGCAGTTGGGCGATGACACGTTTAGCCGGCGCGAAGCGGCACAACGGGAGTTGATCCGGATCGGCCGGCCGGCCCTGGCGGCTCTCCAAGCGGCACGCGGACACGCGGACGCCGAGATCGCCGCCCGCGCCAAACGCTGTCTGGCGAAGATCGATCCTCCGAATCTGAACGGCGTCTATAGCATTCGCGGAATCAACTCGACCGAGCCGGGAGTGGAGGTTTCGCGGAGCGACGCCGACGGAACCCTTGTACTCTTGCATCGTTTGACCGACAATTTCGGAACCGCCACCATGGCGTCGATCGCCAATGACAATTCGCGGTTTCGCATCAACCTAAAAGCGGCCGGGCCGTTTGCCGAACATCCCGGTATCAGCCACTTCGCGCTGTGGATCGACGGCCTCTGTGTGATGGTCGGGGCGCATTCCAACCTAGACAAAGACCGCCGAATGAACCTGACGGCCTGGCTCTGGCTGGACGGTAAGGAAGTCCCGGCGAGAATCGCGGCCAAATTGGGGATCACGCCAGCCCTGCGGAAGCATCCCGGCCACAAAATGACCGCGACCTTCTCGCCGGCCAAGCGAGCCTTTGGGCCGGGCGAACCGGTCGTCCTGAACATGGAAATCAAGAATGTCGGTGGGGAGTCGTTTTCATTCGGCGACGGTGGACGCCAGCGTGGCGCGCGGAACAACCAGTTCGGGTTCACCGCCTTTCGTCGCGGCGGCGACGGCCCGGAAGTACCGGACACCGGTGATCCAATGCACTGGGGCGGAAAGGGGTCGTTCATAACGCTCAAGCCCGGCGAGGTGTTTCAGAAGCAGATTGATATCGCGAAATGGTTCGATCTTGCCAAGCCGGATACGTACAAGATCAATTGCCGATTTGAAATGGAAATCTCCGGCAATTGGGACGATGTTGCACAAGGCACAGCCATGGTGGTCGTCGCAGATCAAGAAGCCACGTACGCAGAAGCGTCCTGGTGCAAACCGGTGGATGGCTTGCGGACTCGCCTGCGGCCGACACAAAGGCAATGGAAGTCCGGCACCACGCCGACATTGGCGCTGGACCTTTGGAACGACAGTGACCAGGACAAACAGTTCCTCTACGTTGGTGTGCAGGCAGCCGAATGCGAGATCGAAGTCGACGGCCAGTGGTATCGCTGGGCGGACATCTGCGTAGTGAGACAAGCCGTGCTATCGCTCAAGGCAGGCCAAGCCCGGGACGATGCAGTCAAGATTTCGCTCACTCGCTCCTGGGCAAGAACCGACGAGGCGATGTACGGAAGGCCGGTCGACGATGCGTTACGTCTGAATCTCACGCCCGGTAAGCACGCGCTCCGCGTCGCCTTCACTCCGGACGGCCCCGTTCCTCGAGAGAAACGGCCCCGCATCGTAAGTTTGCCAATCGAGATCGAGATTGTTTCCAAGAGCGATGATACAACCACGGCAAACCCGCTCGGCCTCGACGACGATACGCTCGTGAAGATATACCGCGCGGGCAGCGTGCTGCAACGTATCGCGTTCGATTGCGAATCGTACTATCAAGACCGCGATCGCTTGCCAAAAGATGTGCCGGAACAGGCGACCCGCTATCAAGAACGAAGCCGCGCTTCGTTCGGCATCGATCTGTTTGCCCCGGGCGAGCGGCTGCGTCTGATTCTCGATAAAGACGATTCCCGTCGGGTGCAAGTTTGGAGCGTCGGCCCGGACGGCGATTGGGACGGCGGTCGGCAGATCGATTCGACGAAGCGTTCGCTCGACGGGGACTTGGGCATCGAGATTCGTGTCGGCAATTCTGATTGGCATTGGCTGGCCGACGAGGGCATGAAGCGGCACCTCAAGGGCGAGCGACTGGCCCATTATCTGGCGGCCAAGGGGCCCAAGCTGCCGCGGGCGGAACGGAAGGATGACGGCCTGAAGTGGGGCCCGGTCGTCGACGGCTTGCAGGCGGCCGTGGAACTATCACCGAAGAAAAACGCATACCTGCTCGGCGAGTCGATCGACGTGCAGTTTCACATTCGCAACGCGGCCGACTACGCGATCCAAGTCGGCCTGATGTCGGGCCGGTGGCAGGACGGGTCGGTCTTTATTCATGACGCGGCCGGCAAACGGCTTAAAGGGCAAGGCGTCTGGATGTCCGGAACCGTTGGCATCATACAGCACACCTTGAAGCCGGGTGAAACCGTTTCGCGTCCAACCGCCAGCCTGGCTTTCGTTGCGCCCGGCAAGCGGCCATCGGCGAGTTCCGTCGGGCATTGGGTCGAAGCGGCACCGGGCGTTTACACTGTCCAGTTAGCGCAACGTTTCCCAATGGGTTTTCGCGGTCAGCCGCGCGAGTGGCGAGGCGTGTTGGAAACCGCGTCGGTGACGGTTCGTATTGCCGAACAGCCGAAGTTCGCCGCTGATGGTGTCGGCGAGCCCGCTTGGGGCAAGGCGCTCGAAGGCGTCAAGTCGCAGTTGCAGCCGGTTGAGTTTCGCGATGGGTATCAGTGGATGAGTTTTGACCTTCGCAATGATTCGAGCAAGCTATCGGTCCAACTGGGCCCGAACGGCAGGCCGGAGGAGATCATCATCGGTGATCTTGTCTATGTATGGGGCGGCCGCGTCGCCGGCAGCATGCCCGTCTGCAAGCCGGGCATGCAGAACCGTTGTCAATTCAAGCTGGACGAGAATTGGATACCAATGAAAATGATCAGCGGATCAGGCATGCTCAAGCTGAAGCCGGGCAAGCACACGGTCCAGGCCGCCGTTTATGCCACAGGCAAGGACGATAACAATCGCGACCGGAAGGTGCGTGTACTGAGCAACGCGATCGAGATCGAGATTGCCGCCGATCCGAAAACCAAGAACATTGGAAAGAAAAACACCGCTTGGGGTAAACCGCTCGACGGTCTGCGGTGTCGCTGGATTCCTTCCGCAATGCCCGTCCGGGTCGGCACGAAGCCCATGATCTCGATGGAAGTCGAAAACACGTCGAACAAGCCGATCCTCTGGAATTGCGCCAGCGAGATCACGCTGGGCTTGTCGAAATCGGCGCCGCCATCCGGATACGCCATGCCGAAGTTCTCGTTGCGTCTGGGCCAACACGCTCGGCTCGCCACCGCAGGAGAAGTCCGCGAGCAGTTCGGCATCGGGTGGCCCGACCGCAAGGACGCGGACCCGGCGCCGGACTACTACCGTCTCGAGCCCACCGGACGCGTCGTTCTCACGGCCGAATGTCCTTGGGAGGTGGACAAAGTCGGACCGGCCAAGATCTATGGGATCGTCTTTCGGGTCCACCCGATCACCGACAATGTTTATCCCGCAGAGAAAACAGAAGTTCGTTGCCCGCCGTTGATCTTGTCGGTCGTCGGCGTCGCCACCGCCGCCCCCTGGGGCCCCAAGGGAACCGACGGGCTGCAAATTCGTCTGGTCATTCCCGAGGCGCTGGGCGAAGCCGCTGCCGCGCTCACCGACCAGCGGTACTTCAAAGCACCGGTGGGATTGATGACGCCCCAGGTCCGGCTGGAAGTAAAGAACGCCGGCGAGAAGACAATCAAGTTGGCCACGGGCAACGTGAACGGCGGACGAAAGAACCTCCTTGATGAGTGGCTCCTCGGCCTTTCCCTGGAAATGCGAGACGGCGACGCGGTCCGGCGGTTGACGCGAACGGACGACCAGGGCGACTTCTGGTCGGCGATTGGCACCATGCCCTCGACCCGAGAGATCAAGCCGGGCGAGACGGTCGAGTTCGCCCTGCGGTTGAACAGGCTGGCCGACGAACGAGGCCGGCCGCTGTCGAGCTTGCACGGCCCTTGCCGGTTGCGTCCGGTGCTGGAAATCCGCGACGGCCGGTTCGGCCTTTGGCATGGAACGGCCCGGGGTGAATTCGTTCCGGTTGTGATTGGGGGCAAAGGCGCCGCCGCATTTCAACCGGTAATCGTGCGGGCCGTAAGCTTCGACTTCTTCCAGGACGAAGCCTACCTCGATTTGGATACCGGCCGCTTCGGCAAGGAGCAGCCGGGCATGGATATCATTGCCGCAATGGGAGAAAGCGACATGCGCGTTCGCGCGGGGCTCAACATGGTGGTGATTGCGGTGGACGCCTCGCGGTGGGACAGTACGCCCAAGGAAGTCCTCGACGCCGTAGCCGGGGCCAAGCCAGTGCGCCAGGCAAGGCTGGGAGGTTCCGAGTCCCGGCAAACGTTCTTCTTCAAAACGCGCGAAGGTGGCGTGGGAGTGCTTCGAATCACGCCGGTGGCAGGTATTCGTGGTGAAGTGACGGTTCGCTACAAGATGTTGCCGCGCCCCAAGGACGCCGGCCCTTGGAGCAAGCCGGTCGACGGCTTGCGTTGGAGAATCGGGCTCCCGTCCGATCGGATTGAAGCCGGCAAGCCGATTGTGGTCAACATGGAGTTCCAAAACGTCTCGGACAAGCCGCTTAGGATATTCAAGAAGCCGACCGTCGGCGAGAACCTCTATCCGATGCTCTACACGTCCGACGGCGAGCGGGATATGTATTCGATTGAACACAACCCGGATCGTAATGTCCAACCCGAGGACACTGTACTGATCGAGCCGGGTGACACGTATCGGACGCTCTGGATCAAGATGTCGGCCAAACAGGCCGGCCCGGCGAAAATCATGGTTTCATACTACTCGCCGAAGAATACGAATCCGGAGATCACGCAGTTCTGGTCTGGACAACACCCTCAGCAGGAGTGCAAGTTTACCGTCGTTCCGCCTGCAACGGATCTCCCGTCGCCAAACGAAAAGAACGAGAACGCCGCCAGGATCGAGCTAAAACTCGGCAGCGACAAAACGAAGACCATCTCGGTGACCCTGGGACAAAGCGCCGTCGATATCCAAAATCTATGTAGACCGGCCCAGGTCTATGCCGACGACGATCCCTGGCTTGCCGCGATGGCGGCCGGTGGCGGCTCGTACGTGTTCTTCTTCGCCGCGGAAGGTACACCGGAAGAGATGCGAGGGCGGCTCGACGCCCGACGCGACAAGCTCTACGCGGTACTCCGCTACCCGACCGAGTCGAAAGACAACGGCACGTTCCTTCTTCCCGGCACGAAGCAAGACAAGACCTACGGCGACTTCGTCACGATGAATGTATCACTCGGCCTCAAGAAAGCGAAAGCTGCCACCGTCGCGTTGGGTATGAGTACCGAGGAAGTGAAGCAGTTGTTTTCGTCCGCAACGGACCATGCAAACGAGGACCACGCCGTTGTGTTCGACTCGGTCTACGACGACAACAAATACCTCCTCCTCTTCACTTCTGAAGGCGACGGCAAAACCCACGATCCCAAGCTCGACAAGCTCTCGGAAGTGATCTATCGACACGGCGACAAGCCGGAAGCGATCTACCTCTTACCCCGTAATAAGCGAGGGAAACCCGTGGCGGCCGAGCATCGGGAGTTGCTGGGGATAGACGGCGGCAAATCGGACACCGGCACATCCAGTTCAGCCGAAAAGTCGAGTGGCACCACAGCGGACCATTCAAGCGAGAGTGAACTAGTGAAGGAGGTGACCGAGAAGAATACCGAGCAAACGGTCCGCGAGAGGATCGCGAAGGGATTCCCCCGGATGGCTCGCCCGATGGACAGCGACGCGCGGCAACGGTTCCTGGAGATTGAACGCATCGCCCGACTGCCGATGGATGAACAGGCGAAGGAGTTGCCGCGTCTCTACAAGGATCTGGCTCCCCGCTATATGAATATGTTAGTCGAGGGGCTCATCAGTTCGTACCGAGCGAACATCCTCGATAACACCAAGTTCGACGGACCCGGCGGCGACCATACGACACGATGGGCGCAACAGCTTGCCGATGCGGCCTCCGAGATGACTCCGGAGGAAGTCGTCGGCAAACTGGGGCACGGGCTGTGGCAGAACACCGCGTCGCGTGCCCGGGCGATTCAGGTTTTCAAGAAGCACGCGGATGCCACGGCGGCGTTGATTAGTGCCGACTTGAAGGCCGAGAAACAGGAAGCCGCGGAGCGAGCGGCTCAGACGATTCAATCGGTCGGATTACTCGGCTTTTCCGACGCGCTCTTGGACGCCCTACTGCGGGATGATGAGACATCGGAACCTGCTCGCCGAGCGTTAATTTTCATGAGAGGCGCGCCGGTTAAGCAACGCTTGCTGGAGGAAGTGAAGAAGGATCCTCAGTCGCTGATTCGTTTTGCCGGCCTGTTTCAAAGTCCGCTGCATCGCAAGCCGGCCGAGCCGATGTTGCTGGAGTTGTTGAATTCACCGGATGCCGAGATTCGCTACGCCGCGGTTTATGCCGTATACGAGTGTTCCGATCCGAAGTTGGCCCAGTTCACGGTGCGTTTTGCCGTCGACAAGGACAAGCGATTCCGCGTTGGTGCCGCCCAATTTGCGTTGAACTTACCCAAGAGTTCGTTCCTTGCCGTGCGTGAACAACTCTTGCCGTTGCTCGCCGACGAGGACGAGGAGGTGCGAAAGGTCGCATTGAAAGCATTTGTCCAGCAGAAGGATCTTGCGGCAGCCGAGGTGATTCTCAAGCTGCTCAAACAAGACGCACTTTCCGAAGGATTCAAAGCGACGGTCATGCAGGGCATGGTGACGCTGGCCGGCAACCGATTCCATTACTTCTCGCACGAATGGGGACCGGACAGGCCGGGCAACCAAAAGGCGATCGACCAGTTCGAGGCGTGGCTGAAGGACGCCCGGGCAAACCGGGAACAATCGGCTTGGGATGGGGCGGTCGATGGCGTGCAAGTTGCGATGCGTGCAAAAAAATCCAACGAAGGGAAAACGGATTCAACGAAACGCACTGCGGCTCCCACCAAGACAACCGTTCGCGGCAAGGTGGTTGATGATGCAACCGGCAAGACGGTCGCAGATTTCTTTACGGAGGGTGGGAGGTTCGATCCGGCCGATCCCGCAAAGGTTGTCTGGGGCTACAGCGAGACACGTAGCGACCGGAAAGACGGCCAATTCTCTGCCACCGTTCGTTGGTCCGAGGGCTGGACCGCGCGGATAGTTGCCGCCGGTTATCTCCCGCAACCCTTGCTTACCGAGCCGCCATCGCCGGGCCAGGACGTGATCGACGTGGTCATTCGGCTGAAACGTGGTGACGCGATCCGCGGCCGCGTGCTCGACCACACCGGCAAGCCCGTTGCCAAAGCGGGCGTCTATCTGGCTGGGCGGGGAGTGATTGGCCTGGCCGAAGGACCGTGGGACGAGTTGCAGGGCCCAAGCGTTCACACCGACGCCGAAGGCCGTTTCGAGATCGGCGGCCGTGGCGAGGATAGCAAGGCGATCTTCGTTACGGCCCCGTCGCTGTATGTCTGGCGAGCCGACTTGCCGGAACCGGGCCAGGAGGCGACCATTCGCTTGCCCGAGCCGGCCAAGCTGCACATTCGCTACGACATCGAAGGCGGACCGCCGGCCGCCCAGGTTCGCATCGAGCTTCGCACTTGGGACATGCCCAAGTGGAAGGCTCTGGTCGACGTGGTCCGCTGGCTCGACGTCAAGCCGGGTGAGGATGGCCTCGTCGTCGACAACCTGCCGCCAGGCGTCTATGACATCTCGCGGATCAAGCACACAAAAGCCGGCAACTCGGGCAAGGACATGATTCTTGATCGCCAGTTAGAACTGACGCTCGCCTCGGGCAAGATGACCGCGTACGACTTCGTCCGCAAGGCGGGCATGCCGATAAGCGGCGAGGTGGTCGGCCTGCCGAAAGAAGGCGTCGACGGAGTCTTCCTTTACGTCCGCGACCAACGAGCCAGTGGGAATCCGCGCAACAGCGACGACTGGAAGCTACCCACATTCGACGGTCTGGCCCTAGAGGGCAACGGCTCCTTCCAAACCGAACGCATTCCGCCAGGAAAGTACAAAGTCGTCGTCGAAGCGTACAAGCAGGAAACACCGGGGGAAATGAGCCACTCAGGCTGGCGACTGCCGAAATGGACCGCAGCGGCCGACGTCGACGTATCCAAAAGCGGCGAGCCGCCGAAGGCGCATTTGATAATGCGCCCGTACGACGCCCATTAGAAATCGCCCGAGCTTCCACGCGTGCAAAGACAGACAATCCGGCATTTCATGGCGAACCCGTTTCGGGAGGGGGTATGTGTATTTTGGCCGAAGGGCGCGTTGTTGCCAAATGCTCTGAATCCAGCATCGCGAGTTCTGCTCACGGCACGTGTCGCTGGGGTATCGAAGCATCACACGCGAGCGTTGAACCAGCAAGGAAAGGTAGAGCGTTACGCCTTGTCGTGGCTGATGCACATCGATTCGCCCGGCGGGCGAACCCATTTCAAGCCACAGGACCATCCCGACAAGTTTCACCTGCTCGAAAACCGTTTTCCGCGACATTCCTTCTACGTCGAGGAAAAGGGCGAATCCGTACGAATCGGATGTGCTATCGTCGACCGCAACGCATCTCCTCAAAACGCCGCGCGAAAGACGATTCGAGCACTTCAGCGGTTCTTGTTGCACGGCTGGTTCGACATCTTCATCGGAGCTGGATTGCCGGTCGACCAAATGGACCAGATAGGCTCACACCTCCTCAAATCCCAACTGTTCCGAAAGTGCCGCGCAAACTTCTCCACGGCATGCACATATACCTTGATCGTATTCGGGGAGAAGTTCTTTCGCCGTAGATCGTCGATATAGCGTCGTCACAGCCGTGTCATCATCGCACCATCCTTCCTGACGCATTATCGCGTCAGAGAAAGATGGCTCACAAACCCGCCTATCGAAAATCGGAACATTCGCTTCAACCGTTGCGGCCGGCCCCAATCACCAGTGACCCTACCTCGCCCGCCGCGCAGCGGCTTAGTTGTATGCCCAGCATGTTCGATAGTTTGGGGGTGATCGGGTGCAATTGACGGCATCGAAGAAGGCAGCAGAATGCCGTGTCAGACAATCGCTTTGTCGCCACATGATTGCCGGATGTTGCTGGACGCTCCCGACGCATCAACGCCGATCGGCATTCGGGACCGAGCGATCCTTGCCACGCTGGCATATTCAGCATGCCGAGTCGGCGAACTGGTCCGGCTCAAAGTCGCCGATTATCGGCGTCAGGCAGAGCATCATGTCCTCAATATCCTCGGCAAAGGCGGCAAAGAGCGGGTTGTGCCGTTGCACCTGGAGGCCGTCGAGCGATTGCGGGAATGGATGGAAGTGGCCGGCATCGCCCGCGAACACACGGGACCGCTCTTCCGGTCAGTCCGTTCGCCACGCGGGAACGGACGGGACGGCTTTCTGCATGCTCACATGACCGTTCGGGCAGTCGAGTACTTGGTTGCCCGATATCTTAGGCGACTTGGCTTGCCCTCGGGCGTATCAGTGCATTCACTTCGCGTAACGGCGCTCACGACCACCCGGCATCGCGGTGCGGACATCATCGACCTCCAGGATTTCGCAGGGCATGCCGATCCTCGCACAACACTCGCGTATATCCGCAGTCAGGAACGGCTTTCCAAGTCGCCAACGTACGTGCTGCGATACTGACCCTGCGATCCAGCAATTCGCCGCGAGTCCCGATCGAATCGCTCGCGAACACGATGGGTGATTCCGGAGAGATAAGGCCGTTTGTCGTTTTCTTTTCGGTCGTTCCGATCGCTCCACCATGCCACATCGATAGCGATTCAAAACGAACGTTGTGAATCGCAAAGCCTGGCCCACGGGATACGCGGTTTCCCACCGCATCTCGCATGATACTCGCCCCGGATACGTCAGCCCAAACGTCCCAGCGCCCCCCAAGCATCGTCTTGGTGTCCTGGAATCTGGACTATCTCCCCATGTACGTTGACGGGCTCCAGGTACAATTGCGTTTGTGTGTCCTACAGATGGATTTGTGAATATGCCTTACTCAAAGCTGCTTTTTGCCTGGATTGGCCACGCGGACCTGCTGGCCATGGCTAGAGACCTCGGTGACTCTCAAAAGGATCGCGTGCTACGCGCTATCAACGCACGGCAAGCCCGGGCGACCAAGGAGGGGCCGATCAAGACTCTCCTCGATCGGGAAGGCTTCGAGAAAACTCACCTTCTGAGCAACTACCAGCCTTTCCTAATTCTACTGTATTGGGTTATTGGCGTTGATGAAACTTCCTTGGAGGCAAGAGGTTACGTGCTCGATGGTGATAGAATCGTGCAAGCTCGGTGCGTTTGAGTCGGCGCTCGCATTCTCGGT
>SDBV01002733.1_pt1 | contig 26355 bp, 26 predicted proteins | sample 2277081 | NCBI WGS metagenome assembly SDBV01 (sample SAMN10402039, study PRJNA504765) | marine sediment metagenome | isolation source: marine sediment core GS10_PC15, 223 cmbsf | place: Arctic Ocean: Southern Knipovich Ridge | collected 2010 | reverse complement strand
CCGCCCCCCGAGGCCATAAAGGCTTTGAATGATTCGAATCCTGCAAGGGGCACGCCAATGAAATTCACAAGGTCGTTTCCTGCAAATGCCATGGCCAGTGCAAATGTACCTACCAACACAGTAATTTTCAATATGTTAACACGGGTAAAAGAGGCAAGTATCTGGAACAGGACCGACCATCCTATAAAGCTGATCAGCAACACATTGATGGTGTGGGCTTGAATGACATCCAACATTTCGGGGGTTATCAGGGTGGAGCCTTTTGCCCCTTTGATCAACAGAAAATAGAGAATGGATGTGATTGCAAATCCTCCCCATAGCCCGCTCCAGATTTTATTTGTCCTTTTTAAATTGAATGAAAATGCCAGCCTCACGATCCATTGAACGATCATCCCCACAGTAAAAGCGATCACCACCGACAGGAATATACCGATAATGATGATTACAGCCCTTTCCGTATTGATGTAGTTCCCCAGATTATGAAAAGCAACACCGGCTTTGGTCATCTTATAAATGGACACGGCGATTGCAGCCCCAAGGATCTCAAATACAATGGATACTGTGGTGGAAGTGGGTAATCCAATCGTGTTGAAGAAATCGAGCAGAATGATATCTGTGAGCATGACAGCGAGGAAAATGACCATGATCTCACTGAATGCAAAATGTTCCGGATTGAAAATCCCTTTTCTGGCAACTTCCATCATCCCGTTGGAAAATACAGCTCCCACAAGGACGCCAACAGCGGCAATGGCAAGTATGATTTTAAAAGGTGCAGCTTTTGACCCGATGGCGGAATTCAGGAAATTAACTGCATCATTGCTCACACCAACAATGAGGTCTGAAATGGCAAGAAGAAGAAGGACGCCAACAATAAGAATATAATAAGATTCCATGAAAGCAGTTGTTAATCAAGTCCAAATTTAGATTTTAAAGGAACAATCCCATATTAAGTTTGTGTTAAGTTTAAGTAAATTTAATGCTTATTTTTATGCCATCTAATCTTGTGATTATGAAAGAAGAGATCACGGTATGCCAGGTGCAGCCTGAGATGCTCTGGGAAGATATCAACGCAAACCTGGAGATGCTTGATGAATTATTGGACCAGGTTCCTGTGAATACGGATCTGATTGTTCTCCCGGAGACTTTCTCCACCGGATTTACCATGCAGGCGGAACGGTTTGCGGAAGGGGCAGATGGAAGGGCCGTTAAGTGGATGCAAAATGTGGCGAAAGAGAGGCAGGCATATGTAACCGGAAGTCTGATCATCAATGAGGATGATTGCATTTACAACCGGTTGTACTGGATATCTCCGGATGGAATAGAAGGGCATTATAACAAGCGTCACCTGTTTCGGATGGGACGTGAAGACCAACACTTTATCCCGGGTGAAAGCCGCAGGGTGTTCACCATCGGATCATTCCGTTTTATGCCACAAATTTGTTATGATCTAAGATTCCCTGTATTCAGCAGGAACCGCGGGGATTATGACGTACTTATATATGTGGCCAACTGGCCGGCGCTTAGACAAAATGTATGGGAGACACTGACCAGAGCAAGGGCCCTGGAAAACCAGGCCTATGTACTGGGAGTCAATCGGGTAGGGGTGGATGGCCTGGGAGTGGGCCATGCTGGTGGAACTTGCGTCATTGATCCCATGGGAAATGAAATTCGGGGGTTGGATAACAGGCCCGGGATTTTATGGGGTGCCATCAGCCTTGAGGTTATCACAGAATTCCGGAATAAATTCCATGTCTGGAAAGACGCTGATGATTTTACAATCGGGTAATCAATTCACTAGCAACCACAACTACAGCTGTGGCCTGCTGTATCATCGCAGGAACCACAGTCCGATCCGTTGCCGTGGGTATGCCCGTGCACCAGCTCCTCTTCAGTCGCATACCGTATTTCGGTCACATTACCGGTGAAATGCAGATTGGTACCTGCCATGGGGTGATTGAAATCCATCTTCACAGCATCCCCTTCAATGGCAATCACTATTCCGTTGAGGCGCCTTCCTTCAGCATCCATCATGGGAACTGTATTTCCCACCTGCATCAATTTTTCATCAGTTTGACCATCAACTTCAAATACACTCTTAGGTACTTGTACAATGGCAGTTTCAACCACCGGTCCATATGCGTCTTCTGAATTGAGCAGGAAATCAAAACTGTCACCGGTGGATAATCCGTTCAGTTTCTCTTCAAACTTGGGCAGCAAGCCACCTGTTCCGAAAAGAAAGGTCATTGGTTTGTCCGGGGCAAGGGATTCAACGATTTCTCCCTCTTTAGAACCGGAGCGAAGTTCATAAACGATCGAAACTATATTATCTTTTTCAGCTACCATGATTATCCTATTTTTAAAGATGCAAAGAAAGCAATTATTTCTCTTTATGTAAACAGAGAATCACGCATATTGTTGGTTTTAACAAGAAATTAAATCACCAGTTCGCCTGATGAAAGGTGCTCCATCAGAAATATGTATTAAAAGCGATTCTGAATACCGGATTTGAGTAGGGAGATTGAGAGGTTTCATTCAGGTCCCATAAGATCATGAAAGAGACTGAATTGAACATACCCACCCTTTGCGAAAAACCGCCTCCCACCAGGAATCCCTGGTAAATAAAGCGACCATCATCCGGGTATGATGGAGAATAATAATATGCCTTCTCCAGGCTCATTCCCTCATACTCTACGTGAACAAACAGGTCACTGAAAAGGTTGATGGGCAGAAACCGTTCGGCCTGGGTGATCAAGGCAAACCTTGCAAATCCTTTTAATCCATACACATGGGTCTGGAATGAATAGGGATAAGAAGGGGTTGATTTCTGGGACCGGTAGATATAGTGAGGTCCCAGACCGACTGTCAGGCGATCATTCACATGGTATCCAACCAGTGGCGCCACTTCTATGTATGTGCTGGTACCAAAGGAGAGCCAGAACTCTGGAATGAGGAAGAACCTGCCTTTACGGTCTGGCATTTCATCCTGGGCCAGGGTATGGAGCGAGCCCGCAAGAAGAAGAAAGATCCAAATGAAAAACTTGTTTCTCATCACTTCTGCATTTTTAGCAAATGCAATTATATGGAAATTATAATTGTTTGACGGTAAAAGAGTATATTTTTACCAACTAAAATCAAGTGCAATGGTTATTCTGATTACCGGTGCCAGCAGGGGTATTGGTGCGGCCCTGGCGAAATCATTTACCGAATCCGGACACACGGTGCTGCTCGTCTCCAGGAACCGAAGCGGAATTGACAAGACCGTTGATGCCTGCAACCGGAAAGCAGGGAAAATCCTGGCTTATGGTATTCCCTTTGACCTTACTGATCTTAGTGACCTGGAGGAAGAGTTCACTTCGCAACTCAGAGCTTATTCCAAGACCATAGATGCCCTGATCAACAATGCGGGACAGATGATCCGAAAACCTTTCAGCCAGGTTGGGGTAAAAGAGGCAAGAGAACTTTTTGAGGCTAATTTTTTTGCTCCGGCACAGCTAACCCGGATCGTTTTACCATTGATGGAAGGTTCCAGCCTGAAACATGTGGTCAATGTCACCAGCATGGCAGGATATCAGGGGAGCAGCAAGTTCAATGGCCTGTCTTATTACAGTGCATCCAAGGCAGCCCTGGGAAGTCTGACCGAATGCCTTGCGGAAGAGTTGAAAGATGAAAGTGTCAAGGTGAATGCACTTGCCCTTGGAGCTGTTCAGACAGAAATGCTCGGAGAAGCATTTCCCGGCTTTAAAGCGCCCCTGGAGCCGTCACAGATGGCTGAATTTATGAAATGGTTTACCCTCGAGGGTACTGCTTTTTTCAACGGGAAGGTGTTGCCGGTATCCGTTTCTACCCCCTGATCCTGTCAAGGTTTTCCAGATCCAACCCTTCCACCAGGTTACCCCTGCTGTATTCACGTGCGACAATCTGGCCGCTCAGCAACATTGAGCCATTGAGTGCAAGGGCACGCATCTCGTCTTCCCCGGGATAGATGAATACAGGGGCGATAAAGCCCACACGCTCCTTGATATATCCCGTAACATCGGGATTATGTGCAATGCCGCCGGTAATAATAATGGCATGCACTTCTCCACCCAGCACTGTGGACAAGGCTCCGATCTCTTTACTGATCTGATAGGCCATGGCATCCTGTATCAATTTTGCTTTCGGATCGCCTTCCCTGGCCATTTTTTCTAAACGGTATGCATCTTTATGACCCAGATATGCAAAAAGTCCGCCTTTTCCGGCGAGCATTTTTTCAACCTCTTTCAGGGAATTACCCTTTTCAAAACAGAACCTGGCAAGTGCACCTGTGGGGAGTGTGCCGGATCTTTCAGGTCCGAAGGGACCTTCGCCGTCAAGGCCATTGTTCACATCAATGACGCGTCCTTTTCTATGTGCTCCAACAGAAATACCACTGCCCAGGTGGGCAATGATCAGGTTCAGGTCTTCATAGTTCATCCCCCTGGAGTGAGCATAAGTGCGTGCTGTGGATTTCTGGTTTAAGGCATGAAAGATGGAGATCCTTGGAAATTCAGGATGACCGCTGATGCGGGCAACGTCCTGCAATTCATCCACCACCACCGGGTCGGCAATGTAAGCTTTTGCATGTGGAAATTCGCTGATCAAACGTGCTCCTATCAGGCCACCAAGGTTACTGGCATGATCTCCCATTACACCCTTTTCAAGATCGCTGATCATGGCTTCATTTACTTCGTAAACACCAGATTCAATAGGATGTATCAAACCTCCCCTGCTGATGATCATTCCGATCTGTTCGAATGGAATATGATTCTCCCTGACCTCTGTCAGTACCAGTCCCAACCGGAAGTTCAGTTGATCGGCTGTTTTTTTGAACGATTGAATATCATCCCAGTCGTGCCGGATTGTTTTAAGGAAAAGGAATTTGTTATTGCGGTAAACTGCAATTTTAGTGGAGGTGGCACCCGGGTTGATGGCAAGAATATAGTTGGCTTCCATTTTAAATAGCTTTTTAGCCCGGTTTTTAGCTTTACGCAGGGTAATTGGCAACCACTGCCGCCATGAGGATGGAATCAAATTTTGCCTGCTCAGAATCTGACCTTGAGGTAAGCACGATGGGCACCGAAGCACCAACGATTATGGATGCAACTTTTGCCCTGGCAAAAAACACCATGGATTTATAGAGTACATTACCCACTTCAATATCGGGCATCAGCAAAAGGTCGGTTTCACCAGCCACATCGCTTTTTATCTCCTTGAGTTTGGCGCTGTCAAGAGAGACAGCATTGTCGAAGGCCAGGGGTCCGTCCACAATGCAATTAAGGATCTGGTCGCGCTGGTTCATTTTAGAGAGCAATGCAGCATCCAGTGTGGCCACCATTTCGGTGTTGACCTTTTCAACAGCACCCAGCACGGCAACCTTGGGTTTTTCGATGCCCAGGTTGTTCAGAATTTTCACAGCATTGTTCAGGATTGCGATTTTTTCAGTCAGGCTGGGAGCAATATTCATGGCAACGTCGGTAACTCCGATAAGTTTGTGGTAAGTCTCAATTTCAAAGTATGCAAAGTGGGAGAGAAGTTTTCCTGTTCGAAGTCCGTACTCCTTGTTAAGCACATGTTTGAGCATATCAGACGTTCCCACCTTTCCTTTCATCAACACATCCACCTTGCCATCATGTGCAATCTTTACAGAAGTGGTGACAGCTTCCACAGGGTTGTCTGCCTCGATAAATTCATATTTACCAATGTCCAGTTCAAGGATTTCGGCCATGCCGAAAGTTTTCTCTTTGTTGCCCACCAGCACAGGCCGGATTATATTTTGTTCTGCAGCACTGATAACTGCATTGAGTGAGTGTGCATCTTCAGATGCAGCCAGCACCAGCTTCTTTGGTTCAAGGTTCTTATTCAGCAACTCCTTTAACTGGGAGAGTTTGGTCAACATATCTTGCCTTTTTTAATTCAATTCGTTTGTTTTGTCAGAAGCACTTCTGAAGGATCTTGTATGTGTCAGTCGCAATCACCAGTTCCTCGTTTGTTTTCACAACAAGGGCTGCAACTTTTGAATCTGGTTTTGAGATGATCTTTTCCTCACCTTTAACTCCGTGGTTACTGGTTTCGTCGAAATCCAGACCAATGTACTCCATGTTCTGACAGATCATCCGGCGGATGTTGAAATCATTTTCCCCAATACCACCGGTGAATATGAGGCAATCAAGTCCGTTCATAATGGCAGCATAGGCTCCAATGAATTTTTTCACCCGGTAAGCATACATGGTCAATGCCAGGTTGGCACGTTCATTTCCTTCATAATAAGCCAGTTCCAGGTCGCGCATGTCTGAAGAAATTTCTGAAATACCCATGATCCCGCTGCGCTTGTTGATCATATTGCTGACTCCTTTCAGGCTTAGATGCTCTTTGTCAGCCAGAAAAAGCAACACGCCCGGATCTATATCACCCGTACGGGTACCCATGATCAAACCATCCACAGGGGTGAAACCCATGGAAGTGTCGAGTGATTTACCGTGTTCGATGGCAGTAACCGAGGCACCATTCCCAAGGTGACAGGAAATCACTTTCATTTCCCTGGTATCCCTGCCCAGGATCTCGCTGGTTTTTTTATACACATATTTGTGACTGGTTCCATGGAACCCGTATTTTCTGATCCCATACTTCTCATAATATTCGCGGGGGATGGCGTACATATAAGCGTGGGGAGGCATGCTCTGATGAAACGATGTATCGAAAACAGCAATCTGGGGCAGGCCCGGAATCAGGTTATCCACTGAGATGATCCCTTTCAGGTTTGCCGGATTATGAAGGGGTGCCAGCTCAATACAGGTTTCAATGTCCCGGATCACCTCCTTGGTGATCAGCACACTCTCCATATATTTCTCTCCGCCCTGAACAACCCGGTGCCCTACAGCAACAAGCTCTTCAAGCTTCTTGATCACACCATGCTCCTTGTGGACAAGAGCTTCCATGATCAGGTTGATCCCGACAGTGTGATCCATGATGGGGGCGATGTGCTTATATTTGTCCTTTCCTGTCGGTTTATGGGTGATCACTGCATCTGTAAAGCCGATACGTTCCACCACACCCTTGGCTATTACCTCAGCATTTCCCCCCATTTCAAATAGCTGGTACTTGATGGAGGAGCTTCCGCAGTTTAATACTAGTATGATCATGTATATGAGTCAGTTAAGGTTTAATTGCAATTATTTATTTTTTTTAAGTCCGATTGCCTGGTTTGCAGTAATGGCCACCAGGTTGACGATATCGCTCACCGAACAACCACGAGATAAATCATTGATGGGTGCTGCCATACCCTGAAGCACAGGTCCGATGGCTTCAGCTTTAGCCAGACGTTGTACCAGTTTATAGGCGATATTGCCCACGTTCAGGTCTGGAAAAATCAGCACATTGGCATTTCCCTGGATGGGGCTACCGGGTGCTTTGCTGCTGGCAATGGCTTCAATCAGAGCAGCATCAGCCTGAAGGTCACCATCGATCACCAGGGTGGGGTCCATCTCTTTTGCCAGTTTGGTTGCATTGGCCACTTTATCTACCATAGGGTGTTCTGCACTTCCTTTCGTGGAGAAGCTCATCATGGCAATCCGCGGTTCAAATCCCAGGATGGAACGGGTGGTCGCTGCTGTGGCCACTGCAATCTCAGCCAGTTGTTTTTCGTCAGGGTCAGGATGAACAGCTCCATCGGCAAATACAATGATCCCATCCTCGCCGAAAGAACGGTCTTGCAAGATCATGATAAAGGCACCGGAGACAATGCTGAAGCCCGGCAGTGTCTTCACGATCTGAAAAGCCGGTCGTAAAACATCGACGGTGGCATTTCTTGCACCGGCCACTTCACCATCAGCATCACCGGCTTTGATCATTAATGTGCCGAGGTAGAGAGGATCTTCCACCAGCCTGGAAGCTTCTTCAATGGTCATTCCTTTCTCTTTTCTTAACTCGTATAAAAGTTCTGTATATTCCTGTTTTTTTGGATGATCCCTTGGATTTATAATGGTGGCCTTCTCCAGGTTTTTAAGACCGTACTGCTGCACTTTTTTTTCTACGTCAGCCGGGTCAGCAATCAGGTACAAGTAACAGAGTTTCTCTCTGATGATGGCTTCTGCGGCCATGACTGTTCTCTGTTCATCCCCTTCAGGAAGAACAATTCGCTGGCAATCCAATCTGGCCTTCTCTCTTATTGTTTCAATTAAATTCATTGATTATCAGTAATTTGAGTATTGAGTTAACAAGTATCAAAGATAGTTAAAAAATATTTTTTTAAAAAGCATCTTTTTCAACACTTTCGCCGAGGGTAATTAACGACCATATAGCATTCAGGACCTTTGATGATCCGCGTGTAAATATCGATGTTTTGGTCAGACCATTCATGAATGCCGGATTTCCATGGAACCATTTTCACTCCTTTGAGTTACTAGCTATATAATCAGTTGAGGGAAGAGTCTGAGTATGCAGCCTGGCTCTATGTATTTGGTTACAGGGCCAACCATTTCACCGTAAGTATCAACTACCTGGAACATTTTGAAGGCATTGAGGCTGTCAATTCATTTTTGAAATCTGCAGGATTCCCGTTGAACACTTCAGGAGGAGAGATTAAAGGAAGCCCCGCTGCTTTTCTGGAGCAATCCTCCACCCTTGCCGACCGGATTGAGGTGGAATTCAGTGAGGGGAAATATGTGATCCCGGCCTGCTACTATGAGTTTGCAAGACGTTATGAACAACAGGATGGAGTTTTGTTTAGCGGGTTTATCGCTGATTCTGCTGATAAGATCTTTGAGAGCACTGACTTCAGGAAGTAACTCTTTTCGTTTTGTACTTTCTGCTATATTTGTGAATCATTCAAAGAAGTGAGGCATATGTGGGAAATGAACACGAAGAACAAGAGAACTGAGCGGCCGGTCACAGACCGTTTCAACGAACTTCGGGCCAGGCTGGACGGGGAAGTCTTCACCGACAATGTGAGGTTGATCATGTACTCAACGGATGCTTCCGATTACAAAGAGAAACCGCTGGCAGTGGCCTATCCAAAGCATGAGAATGATATCCGTGAACTGGTTCGCTTTGCCAGGGAGGCGAAGGTAACACTGATACCCAGGGCTGCCGGTACTTCTCTTGCCGGCCAGGTGGTTGGAAACGGGATTGTGGTAGATGTTTCCCGCCATATGACTGACATACTTGAAATCAATCAACAAGAGCATTGGGTAAGGGTGCAGCCCGGTGTGATACTTGATGAACTGAACATTGCATTGAAATCCACAGGACTCTTTTTCAGTCCGGAAACATCCACCTCCAACAGGAGCATGATCGGAGGTATGATCGGGAACAACAGTTGTGGCCTCCATTCTCTTATTCATGGGACCACCCGGGATCATACCATTTCAGTAAGGACAGTTCTGGGGGATGCTTCTGTTGCTGAGTTCGGATCATTGAACCATGATGAACTGCAACAAAAACTGAAAGCAGGCGGGCTTGAAGGGATCATCTACAGGGAGCTCCACCAGATCCTGAGTGATCCTGGCAATCAGCAGGAAATTACGGATCATTTTCCTGATCCAAAAGTGGTCAGAAGAAACACAGGCTACGCCCTGGATGAGCTGTTGAACAGTCCTCAGTTCCTCGGCGAAACCTCAAAATACCCTGATTTTAATCTTTGCAGACTGCTTTCAGGGTCCGAGGGCACACTGCTTTTTATGACCGAGGCAAAGTTGAATCTGGTTCCCTTGCCACCACCACATAAGGCCCTGGTTCCCATACATTTCAATAGCGTTATGGATGCCATCAGGGGTAACCTTACACTACTCAGACACAGTCCTTCTGCCATTGAGCTCATGGATAAAACCATCCTTGATTGTACCCGGGAAAATATTACACAGCGAAAGAACCGGTTTTTTCTTGAAGGTGATCCCGGAGCTGTATTGATGGTCGAGCTTGTGGATGAAAGCGCTTCTAAACTGAAAACAAGGATCGCTTCCCTGGAAAGTGATATGAGAGAGGCTGGTCTGGGATATCATTTCCCAGTGGTGACCGGCAGTGATATCTCAAAGGTCTGGGCTTTAAGAAAAGCAGGATTGGGTGTTCTGTCGAACATTCCTGGAGACGGACGTCCTGTTTCAGTCATAGAAGATACCAGCGTGAATGTGGAGGTACTTGAAGACTACATAACAGATTTTAATAAGATACTGGAAAGGTACAAACTGAAATGCGTATACCATGCCCATATCTCTGTGGGTGAGTTACATCTGAGGCCTATCCTGAACCTGAAGGATCCCGGAGACGTCCAGCTTTTCCATGATATTGCGCTGGAGACCGCCAGGCTTGTGAAGAAATACAGAGGTTCCCTCAGCGGAGAGCATGGAGATGGAAGGCTGCGGGGTGAGTTCATTCATTTGATGGTGGGAGAGAAGAATTTCGAGCTGTTCCGCAGGGTGAAGCAGGTTTTTGACCCGGAACATATTTTCAATACAGGAAAGATCATTGACACCCCGCCCATGAACACCTTCCTGAGGTATGATCCGGGGCATGTATCCCCGGATTTTAAAACCTATTTTGATTACTCTCGTGAGGGCGGATTCATGCATCTTATTGAAAAGTGTAATGGTTCAGGCGATTGCAGAAAGACTGAAGTTACCGGAGGTACAATGTGTCCCAGTTACATGGCCACCAGGGATGAATTTGCCACCACCCGTGCCCGTGCCAATGTATTGCGGGAAATGCTGTCAAAACCGGGATTGAAGAAACCCTTTGACCAGCCCGAGATATATAAGGTACTGGATCTTTGCCTCTCTTGCAAGGCCTGCAAGTCGGAGTGCCCCTCGAGTGTGGATATGGCCAAGCTGAAGGCAGAATTTATGCAGCACTGGTATGAACACCACCCAATTCCCATACGCACCAGGCTGATTGCCAATATATCAAAGATCAACAGGTTTGGGATGCTGGTACCCTGGTTATTCAATGCAGTGATTACGACCAGGTTCACTGCTCGAATACTGAAACGAATACTGGGGTTTGCCCTGGACAGAAGCATTCCCACCATTGGTAAATTCACCCTCCGTAAATGGGCCAGACACCATCTGGGAGCCCTCAATGACAGCCTCCCTGCAGATTCTCCTGAGATCTATCTCTATGTAGATGAATTCACCAATTATAACGATACCAGCCTGGGTGTCACAGCCGTGAGATTACTGAACCGTCTTGGGATCAGGGTATTGATCGTTAAACATCCTGTAAGTGCCCGGACCTATATTTCCAAAGGGCTACTCAAGAAAGCCCGGCATATTGCCCGCAGGAATGTCTCCATGCTGAGCGGACTGGTTTCGGAATCCAGGCCATTGGTGGGAATTGAACCTTCGGCCATCCTGGGATTCAGGGATGAGTTTCCGGAACTGGTAGGAGAAGATCTTGCAACCCAGGCTAAAACGCTGTCTAATCATTGCTTTACCATTGATGAATATCTTGTAAATTCCTATGAAGCAGGGAGGTATGACAATTCCATTTTCACCACGGAACCAGGGAATCTGAAGTTACACAGCCATTGTCAGCAAAAGGCAATAGCCAGCACAGCGCCAACCATTAAACTTCTTTCAATTCCTGAGAATTACAGCGTGGAGGAGATCCCTTCAGGCTGCTGCGGTATGGCCGGTTCTTTTGGTTATGAGAAGGAACACTATGACCTGTCGATGAAGGTGGGTGAACTTGTTCTGTTTCCTGCAATAAGGAAGGCTCAAACGGGAACATTGATTGTGGCACCGGGTACCAGTTGCCGGCATCAGATCCATGATGGCACTGGCACCAGGGCACAACATCCCGTGGAAGTATTGTACAATGCACTTGTATAGAAATACTAATTTGAAAATCTGTTATGTTAAAAAAACTACCGCTCTGGGCAAAGATTTTTATTGGAATGGGACTTGGTATCCTATGGGGAATGATCTCTGTCTGGACCGGGTGGGAAGCTTTTACGATAGACTGGGTAAAGCCATGGGGCACCATTTTCCTGAAGCTGCTGAAGATGATTGCTGTCCCCCTGATCTTTGTCTCCCTTGTAAAGGGGATATCAAGTTTGACCGATATTACCAAACTATCACGGATCGGATACAAAACCATCGTTATATATATCATAACCACAGTTTTTGCCACAACGGTTGGATTGGCGCTTGTTAATGTGCTGAAACCTGGTGATGTTTTTCCCGATGACAAGCAAGAGGAGTACAGACAGAAATTCAGCGGACAGATTGAACTTCGTCAGGAGTCGGCACGTGAGATTGAAAAGCGGTCACCACTGCAATTCTTTGAGGATATGGTTCCTGATAACATCTTTCTGGCTGCAGGAGACAACTCCAAAATGCTCCAGATCATCTTTTTTGCCATCCTCTTCAGTCTTGCCCTGGTCCTGATACCAGGAGAGAGTACAAAGGTTGTTAAGGATTTCTTTGATGGACTGAATGATGTCATACTCAAGATCGTAGACATGATCATGCGTTTTGCACCCATCGGAGTGTTCGCACTGATGGCTGCACTGGTGGTGGATTATTCGGGCGATATGGACATATTCGCCGCCCTGGGTATGTATATGATCACGGTAACCATAGGATTGGTGCTGTTGATTGTAGGGTTCTATCCGTTGCTGATAAGAATTTTTACCCACATCCGCATACCCGATTTCTTCAGGGGGATCCTGCCGGCCCAGCTTGTTGCCTTTACAACGAGTTCCAGTGCAGCTACCCTGCCTGTTACCCTGAAACAGGTAATCAATGAACTCAGGGTATCCAAGCCTATTGCCAACTTTGTTTTGCCGGTAGGGGTGACCATCAATATGGATGGGACCAGCTGCTACCAGGCCATTGCCGCAGTTTTTATCGCACAGGTCTTTGGAATAGACCTGTCACTTGGCCAGCAGCTTATCATTGTGCTTACTGCCACACTTGCATCCATCGGATCTCCCGGGATACCCAGCGGAAGCATTGTCATGCTGATCATTGTACTGAATTCAGTGGGACTCCCGGTGGAAGGACTTGCCCTGATCCTGGGAGTGGACCGGCCACTTGATATGTTGCGAACTGTGGTCAACATCACCGGCGATTCAACAGTTTCCTCCATTGTAGCCCGTTCTGAAGGTGAACTGGGTTATAAAGAGCATAAGAATTGATGTTTTTTGCTGGATACACTTCTTAACCAATTTATTGATTTGCACATAAATCATTGTTAACCAATGACTATCCTGTGTATTCAGGAGGATATAACCTATTCAGAAGCCTGTATTTGGTTATGGGTGATCGCATGTAAGGGTAATTTGAACTCCACAACGCCCGTTGAATCGATAGGGTAGGAAAGAAGGTGAAAACCCGAAAGGTTAAAATTTGATCCTTAATACTTTAGGGTTTAACAAAGATCTCAGTGGGTCTGATTTCTCCAGTCATAAATAAGAAACCTTGATAATTTACAAATGTCACACTGCTTCATGTGATCACAATTGTAAACAGGACTAAAGTAAGGGAATAATTCACAATAATATACAAATTAGCAAGGTTTCTTGTGTTACAAATGTTGACACTATACGGTCTGCTTTCAAATTGACAATACTTCAAGATAAGGTCGTGATAACCAGACTATAGTGGTATTTATCTTAACCATAGAGTCTTTATTTCTCCTCAATATCAGTGGAAAACAGGTGTTAAACTGTAAGATATGATGTTTAATAGATTGAAAACCTGTCTTTTAAGGATATTATCTAATGTATTCATTCATTGATACAACAAATGCCTGAAAACTCCTTGTTAAACAGTGCATACAGGCCTGTTTCTCTTGATGACAGAAGTCTGTAATCACAGGTATTAAGAGAAATACAGGCTATTAGCAATTATAATTGAAACGTATTATAAGCACTGAAGATGCATCTTAATCCAGGCTATAATTAGCTGCTGTGACAAAGCGGGAAATAAGCAATTTTTGTTATATCAGGTGAATATTCACATATGTAAACGAAAGAAGTTTACATATGACAACAGTATATTAGTTACATTTGTAAATAAAGAAACTGATCATGAAAGAGCGTCTTGTACAGTTACTGGATCTGGAGCATCTGAGTCCTTCTAAGTTTGCTGATATCATTGGTGTACAAAGAAGCAGTATTTCACACGTCCTGTCTGGCAGGAACAAACCCAGCTTTGACTTTCTGCAGAAGACCTTGAAAGCTTTTCCCGGGTTAAATGCTGACTGGCTCATACAAGGTGAAGGGACAATGTATGAACATATGGGGAGGGAGATGCCAGGTTCCCTGTTTGATGCACCTGAGACCTCTCATGAAACTCCGGTTCCTGAAAATATAATGCGAGATCCTGAGAATTTACAACGAAAGCCTGAAGGCAGTGTTCAAATAAAGGATACTGAACAGGTTGTACAGGATACTGAACCGTCTGTTACGGAACCTGAACCAGCTGTAACGGAGCCTGCACCGGCTGGTGAACCTGTTGGATCTCCGCAGCATGGTCAAAAGAGAAAAATTGTACAGGTGATGGTGTTTTACGATGATGATACATTCAGGTCCTTCGGACCTTCGCAATAGAAATCTGTATCTTGCAGCCAAAAATTGAATGTATCGTTTTCTTATAAAGCCCTTCCTGTTCCTGCTACCTCCTGAAACCATTCACCGGATCCTTGTGGCATTTCTTCGAGTCCTTTTCAGGATTCCCGGCATTTACTGGTTGTTTCGAAGTTTCTATCATGTGGACAGCAAATTGCTTGAAACCGAGTTTCTGGGTATGAGCTTCAGCAATCCTGTGGGTCTGGCTGCGGGTTTTGATAAAAATGCTGAGGCGTACGGAGAATTTCATGCTTTTGGTTTTTCCTTTATCGAAATTGGAACGGTCACTCCCCTGGGACAACCAGGCAATCCGCGTCCACGCAGTTTCCGTATCCCAAAAGACAGGGGACTGATCAACAGAATGGGATTCAACAATCATGGTGCTGAGGCAGCGGCCACGAAATTAAGCCGTAACAGGCCTTCAGGGCTTATTTTAGGAGGAAACATAGGGAAGAACACCCAAACCCCCAATGAAGCTGCTGTCGACGACTATGAGGCTGTTTTCAGGGCCATTTATGAAGGGGTCGATTATTTCGTAGTGAATGTAAGCTGTCCCAATATCACCGATCTGCATAAGCTTCAGGACCAGGATTCCCTTGAGTTAATTTTAGGCCGGATTCTTGAAATACGAAATGAAATGGCCATCAGGAAACCTGTCCTGCTGAAGATATCGCCTGATCTTAACAGGGATCAGCTCGATGAAACCCTGGACATTGTCTCTAAAATGAAACTAGACGGGATCGTAGCAGTTAATACCACCATTAGACGGGATGGCCTGAAAACATCTCAGGTAAAGGTAAAGGCCATTGGAAAAGGAGGAATGAGCGGAGGACCAATTACATCCAGAAGCCTGGAGATAGTCAGGTACATCACTGAGAAAACCGGGGGGGAAATGCCCATTATCGCAGTGGGGGGGATCATGGGTGTGCAGGATGCCATGAACATGTTTGAGGCAGGAGCTACATTGATACAGATATACACGGGCTTCATTTATGAAGGGCCCGGCCTGATACGAAGGATCAACAGGGAACTCCTAAGAAAGAGAGAAGATAAATAATCTGATTATCAGAATAATTTCCGCCTGCCAGGTTTTTCCGGCCATTCTATCATACGCTCCAACATGCGTTTTCTTGGCACGGGCAGGGCTGAGAATCCAACTTCACTTTCAACCGATTTTTTTCTGGCGGGAGCAACTCCGGTGATCTCTTCCATGGCTTTTGCCAGAAGGGGATCGTCGAGACTGCCAAATGGTGCTGCGAAGAGCAGGTCATCCTCCACGGTGAAGTCAGGATCGATACCGGTGACAAAATCCGTATAACCATCAGCATTTGAGTATTTTAAAACAATGGGCTGCATGGCCCAGTTGTGCCGTTTCGGATCAATCCAATCATCAATGGTAATGGATCCATAGCATTTCCCGTAAGTGGTTGTACCGATCTGTACCACGTCTGTATAAGGATAAAGCCCTGTCATTAAAGACTCACTGGCAGATGCCGTACTCCCTGTGGTGAGGAAATAGACGTCGGTAAGATTCAGATTCAACTGGCTCTCCGGAAGCCTGATAACAAGTTGTTCGGAATCCTCTCCATCCGGCTTTCCGTCATCATCCAGGTCAGATTCCATCCATAAATCATTATAATAATCGTTCCAGATAAGGTTGAGATAAACCTCGCTGTTGTCCATGGCTGAAGCTGGTCCCAGGGTGCTGGCAATGTATGCCGAAAGGTCCAGGCTGCCGCCCCTGTTATACCGAAGATCTATTACAACACTGGTAACACCCTCCGATATGAAGTCCTCAAAAACACCATTCAGTTCGTCGAGCCACTCATCGGACTTACCGGTGGTGAACTGAGTGTAGACAAGGTAACCTGTTTTAATGCCCTCGTATGAGATTACTTCGCTGTGAATAATTGGATTTTGATTCAATTGAACGGCCGTCAGGGTAATCTTCTTGCCATTGGATACCACATCAACACCATTCCATACACCAAATTCGAGTGTTGCGGTTGTCTGGTAATAGAGTTGATAGTAGTTGTCATTGGTTAATGATTTTCCGTTGATGGCAACAATGATATCACCCCTGTCGATGCCTGAATCGGCAGCTGGTGAATCGGGTGTCACATATTCAACAATACTGATGACCTGGGTTTCACCGAACAAACCAGGACGTGCCGATACCCCTGTGGTGAGCTCCACTCCATCAAACATGGCCACGAGCGATTCATAATCTTCTTCAATCCATGAATACCGATCGTCCGCATATAAAAGTTTGTAAAAGAACACTTCAGGATCCAGTTCAACATCAGGATCCAGATTTGGAAGGTGTTTTTCCCAGAGGTACATATCATGCATCCCATCCCAGATCCAGTGATTCAGTAACAGGGTCTCTTCCGGCAGGTCAGGCTTATTTGGGACCCTCTCACAGGACACAAGAAGGATCAATGCGCCAGCAAATAAGAGGATCAGGGATTTATAATTTCTATATGGGCTCATGTATTAATAATTTATTTTCAATGGTTACATGTAACTAACCAGCAAAAATTATGCTAATAATTTTTATGGACGGTTCATCTTTTTTTTCAAAATTAATGTTATCTCCAGGGCTTATTTATAATGAACTCATAAAATGCCTCATTATTATTAACCACTGAACAATCTATTTGGTTGTCCTGTCTCCTAATAAAGGGATATTTGTTTAAAATTTAACTTAAAAGGCATGCATACTAAGACTGCTCTGATAATCATGGTCCTGCTCCTCCCGGGGGGGCATTGTTTTCCACAGGAGAATCCGACGGGTGATCAACAACATCCGGCCTTTGAGGAGAGACAGGCGGAACGGGACCGAATGGTAAAAAATGACATTGAGAATTACCCCTATCAACCTGTTCGTGATCCCGTCGTTTTAAAAGCCATGCGGCGCGTACCCCGTCACGTATTTGTTCCTGAAGCCTACAGGAAGGATGCATACAGGAACAATCCGCTATTAATTGGACACAATCAGACCATATCACAACCATTTATTGTGGCCAATATGACTGAATTGCTTGAACTCAAAACCGGTCACAAGGTCCTTGAGATTGGAACGGGTTCAGGTTACCAGGCTGCCGTGCTGGCAGAGCTGTGCAATGAGGTCTATACCATCGAGATCATTCCTCCACTTGGCCGGCAGGCTCAAGCCTTATTAAAAGAGCTGGGTTATGCCAATATCCATGTGAAAATAGCGGATGGGTATGAAGGGTGGCCGGAGTTTGCGCCTTTCGACAGGATCATCGTTACCTGTGCCCCCGGAGATATTCCCCGGCCACTTACAGATCAGCTTGCCATCGGCGGGCGTATTGTGATCCCGGTAGGGGAGCCCTACCAGGTTCAGTACCTGGTGGTTGTCCGGAAAGATAACAAAGGGCGCATTACACGCAAAAAGCAATACCCGGTCCGCTTTGTCCCAATGACCGGTAAGGCTGCAGGCCAATGAAAAAGGGGGCATTCATCCTCTAATATTTTACACATGCCATAGGCTAAAGCGGGATTGTTGATCACATCGCAAGCGTATTTATTATTTACTTATCCATTTAATTGTTAATTTGTGCCATATACAGTTTTGATCAAAATTGATCCAGATGAAGAGTTTGGTGCAAATCTGCCATGTTGCTTTTCTATCTGAGTATTGCAGTGATGTGTTTTTCGCAGTCTTCTGTTCAGATTTCCAAGCCACATCTGGAATTACAGGATAACCTGGTAATCATCTCATATCATATTATCAACAGTACTGCAAATGACAGATTCAACATCTGGATTGAAGCCACTGATGCAGATGGGAAGAATTTGAATGCCATGTCATTGAGTGGAGATATGGGCGATAATGTAACCGGAGAAGGAGGTAAACAGATCATCTGGAACTATCAGGCAGATAGCATTTCCCTGGAAGACATGATATATGTTCAGGTTTTCGGAGAACCATTTATACCTGCTAAAATCAGTAAAAATGGATCTGAATTTAACGAGCTAACAACAGGTGGAGCTGTATTGCGATCACTGGCATTTCCAGGATGGGGGCTGTCAACCTTAAATCCGGGAAAACCACACTGGTTAAAATCCAGGGATCAGGAATGATTCTCCATCGGAACCGGTATTGGACCTCTGAATAAAGCACCTATGATTGCCATTAGATACAGTTTTTAAGTCAGTTGAAAAGTACACTAAAAAGTGAGGTAATAGAAGGAAAGGACATAACACTTCCGGAAATTAAAATGTTGACTCCCAGGATTGAAAACCGTTCTTTGTTCACCACCAGTGAGCCTGAACTGTTGCTGATTGGTAAAGTCACCGATCCGGGAGGGATAAGTACATTGCTTATGGATGCTAAATCGTTAAAAATTTGGTATTAGATTTTGGTGATGAATGGGTCATTACAGGTATTGAGGCAGATCATAAGAAGTTGCTTGACAACGCAGTTATCTCTTTTTACAGCCGTTCGTAATAAAAAGTAGTTTTTAGAGGTGCCCTTATGTGAGATGTAGAATACCCCGGGTATTATGTAATGATGGCAAGGTTAAACAGATAGCTATAGGTTGGGCCGGGAAACACGATCGTCACACCTCCGACTGGACAATAGGAGCCGGATGAGCCGAGAGGTTCACGTCCGGTGCTGTGAGCAACTCGGGGGGAAGTTCCCCGGGTTGACTCGACTTGTGATCCATACAAGAAGTTTGGAGCAATCCCACTTCATTCTGGATAAGCTCAAGGAGAGATTGAAGGGGTATTCATTGGAGATACACCCGGATAAAACAAGAATTGTCTATTGTTATCGAACCGCAAGATTTCACAAGGAAGGGAAGAATATCCCTGTGTCTTTTGACTTTCTGGGATTCACTTTTAAACCCAGACTCTGTGAGAAATCGAATGGTGAGAAGTTCTGGGGATTTCGACCAGCGATCAGTATGAAGAGTCAGAAGAAGATCACAGATGAGTTGAGGAAACTAGCTTTTCATAATTGGGTATCTGAAGATATCCTGAGTTTAACTGCTACCCTCGCACCGAAGATCCGAGGCTGGATCAACTACTACGGACGCTTTCGCATCTCAGAGTTGCAACGGATATTCAGGTTACTGAATGTCCGTATTGCAAAATGGGCACGAAAGAAGTATAAGTTAAAGACTTATGCTAAGTCCTATGGCTGGTTGAAACGTATCATTAAGTGGTACCCTAACACATTTATTCATTGGAGATATGGATTTACTGGGTAAGTTTGTTTGGAAGAGCCGTATGACGGGAGACTGTCACGTACGGTTCTGTGAGAGGCTTGGGGTGAAATTCCCCTTGCCTACTCGACAATGCAAGTTGATATCGACACACAATATTTTTGATTTTAGGTATGCTTCAATTATTGATAATTTCAGATTCACACTTATTCGAATCCAGAGAGATTGATTTATACGGTGTGAATCCTTTTAATTCGCTCGAATATGTAGTTGAACGAATTACATATGATGAAGTTCCGTATGATTTGATCGTAGTAGCAGGTGATCTTTCGGAGGATGGTTCTACCGAGTCCTATCATCATGTAAACGATTTGTTTCATGGTTTACCCGTAACAACAATATGGATGAAAGGGAATCATGATAACTTCTCAAATATACCACATGAACTTCATGCGAAATATGTGCAAAGTGAAGTACACAAAGATCCGTGGCATTTCATATTCTTAGATACAACCATCGATGGTAAAGATGAGGGAGAGTTAAGCCAGAGTGAACTCATACGTCTTGAACTTTTTCTTGATACATATTCTGAAAAGCATATATTAATCTTCATGCATCATCAGCCGATTGATGTAGGATCAGAATTCATTGATCTTCTCGGATTGAAAAACAGGAATATCTTCTGGGAACTGATCGCTCCATACTCAAACATAAGAGGTATTGTATTCGGACATGTACACCAGGCCTATGATAACACTAGAAATGGGATTCGACTTATTTCTGTTCCTTCAACATCAATTCAATTCAAACCATTTTCCAAAGATTTGGACTTTGATGATTTAGCGTATGGCTACAGAACCATTTCTTTGGATGTCGATGGTACCTTTCAAACGAAAATTAAGATGTGGACATCATAGGGCTCAAGGTCAATTTAAACCCAGTTGCGCATATTGCAACCAGATGAATTTTAGTCAAATCTGACGCCACTACCGAAAATGCTTTGTTTTGCTTATGCTATTTTTTGAAACGGCCTCTTCCACGAGGATGGTGATTCAGCCAGAAAATAGCACTACTTAAAAATATTTTAAGAATACCGCACTCTCCTCAAATGTTTCCGGAGCCATTTCAACAAAGAAATTTTTCACCCCGCCAATTTTTGCTGCCTCGAAAAAGTCTTTCCAATCAACAATTCCTTTGCCAAGAGGTACTTGTTTATCCTTTTCGGAAGACCAATCGGCCAGGTGAACAGAAATGAAACGTCCCTGATATTTTCTGAAGTAGTCAGCGGCATTGTAACCAATATCGACAACAGCCACCTGGAACTGCATTTTTACCAGGTCTGCATCAAACTCATTAAGCAGAGCATCATAAATCAGATCATCGCCGCGTTTCTCAAACTCCATGTGGTGGTTGTGAAAACCCATCTGAATTCCTGCTGCTTTTGTTTTTTCAGCTATTCCGTTGAGTTCATCAGCTGCCCGGCGATAATCTTCCAAAGAAGCGTTCTCGGGCAGCCAGAAGGAGGACGCAATCATCTGTTTCATTCCCAATTCATGGGCCCATTCAATGCGGTTTTCCAGATGGTCGCGTAATTCGCCCATGGTAAAGTGCGAACTTGAACATGTTAAGCCTGAATCTACTATGATATTTTTCATTTCAGAACCTTTCAATTTGTTGAGAGGTTCAAACCCTGAAGCGGAATAACCCAATGGAGAACACATTTCAACCTCGGAGTAACCCATTTTATGCATCTCTTTCAAAGTTGACTCAAAATCGTTATTCAGTTTTTCCCGGATGGTCCAGACCTGAAATCCAAATGAAAAATTTCTATTTGAAGAACAGCTGACCAACAGATTCAATGGTATTTGGCTCAACACAGCAGCTGATGTTAATGCTGCTCCACCATTTTTAATAAAGTTTCTTCAGGTTGTTTTCATACATAGTTAGTTTGTGAAGAAAACGCCAATCTAAAGATATATCTTCCAACTCAACAATTCAAAATAATTACTGGTTCTGTAAGGACCCTTACAAGCATAAAATCCCGCCACCTTCAGGGACAATGAAATAAACTTACAGGTGATTGTTCTCTATCGTTGTTTCTAATCCTCGCTAAATAATTACAAGAAGTCAATCTATTAAATTACATTTATATCACTTTTTTTCCACATGATCCCAAAAATGTGAAATACCAGTTATAAATTATTAGTTGAACAATCCTTAACTTATTCATTTAAATGAGTTCACGAAGAAAATTCCTCCGAAATACAGCTTTTTTATCTCTGGCTGTGTTACCGTTAAATGGTGCATTTAAATTATCATCGAGTGACAATTCTCTGGAATCGTTTCAAAAACAGAAAAATCTGTTGTCGAAAGCTGAGTATTGGAAGGCAGTTAGAATGCAGTTTCCTCTGAAGCCGGGTCAAACCTATTTCAATAATGCAACGCTGGGTCCGATGCCGGACTATACCATCAGTAGAATGATTGATAATATGCGTGATAATGCTATCCATGCTGCTGAAACGGATTACGTGGATGCTGGTCCGCAATTGTTGACCGGTTATTTTAAGGAGGAATCCTTACGGACAAAAGTGGGTAATCTTATCAATGCTAATTTCGATGAGATTGCCATCACCCAGAATGCCACCTCTGGTATGAATTATGTTGCCAATGGGCTTGATTTGAAAAAAGGAGATGAGCTTCTTAATACTGACCAGGAACACGGTGGCGGATTTGCTGCCTGGAAGCTTTTAGCCAAAAGAAGAGGATGCATCTATAAGCAAGCCAAAATGCCTGTTCCTGCCAATGATCCTGATGAAATAGTACAGAATATTTTTAAAGAAGTAACCAGGCAAACCAGGGTAATAGCAATTCCGCATATTGTGTCAGTTTATGGAGTTGTTCTGCCGGTAAAGGAAATCTGCACTGAGGCAAGAAAACGTGGAATTTTTACTGTAATAGATGGTGCTCAATCCGTCGGGCATATCAAGGTGGATGTGAGGGATATTGGTTGTGATGCATATTATGGAAGTCTTCACAAGTGGTTTTTGGCTCCTGCTGGAAGTGGGATATTATATATCCGTAAAGAAAGAATGCCTGAGATCTGGACAACAATAGCAAGCTATAACTGGGAAAATGAAGAAGATCACGGTTTCCGGCTAATGCAAACAGGTACAGGCAACACTGCCATATTAGCCGGAATAGAAGCCTCATTCAACTTTTATAACACCATTATTGGCCCGGATAAGTGGCTGAATAGAATAAAATACCTGGGAGATTACCTCAGATCCGGATTGAAATCAATAAGCAAAGTAACAATTTACTCATCCACAAACCCTGATATGAGTTCGGGTGTTACAACTTATGGCGTTGAGGGCATTGCTGGATCGGAATTGCAAAAAACATTATGGGAGCGGGAAAGACTGCAACCCAGATCAGAGGGGGGAGAGTTGATAAGACATTCTGTACATATTTACAATAATGAGGATGAGATTGATAGAACACTCAATGTTCTTCGCTCATTATGATGCCAATTAGGTTTGCTTGCATAACTCCTCAAAATAAGATCTTTAGCACTGTCATATATTTTGACTTCCTAAAAAGAAAAACCCTTATAAGATATTGACCTACAAGGGTTTTTGAAGTTACTAAGTGATTCAGCTGAGGTTCGAACTCAGGACCCCCTCCTTAAAAGGGAGGTGCTCTACCAACTGAGCTACTGAATCATCCTTTTAAATGCTCATAAAAGCGGTTGCAAAGATAGAAACAAAAATATTTTTTACAAATTGTTTTTTATCCATAAATCCCAAAATAATTTATACCTCATTATTACCCTGCGATCCGGACAAATAGTGACCCTGTATATACTTGAACAGGGGGATAAATATTTTGTTCACAAATCTTCTGTAATGAATTTCAACCATGTTCGTCTTCGGTTTAGAAATCAGTATAAAATTTGAATAAAAACTAAATCGGGAAATCATGAAAAGAATTTTGATCATCATAGTTGCAATCGCCATCCCGGCATTTTTGGTGGCGCAAAACAGTGCGGTAGATAACCTCTTTAATAAATACAAGGGCAAGGAGGGTGTTACCATCGTTCAGATCAGTCCCGAACTTTTCCAGATTGTCAAAGCCATGGAAATTAAAGAGATTGACGAACACGAGATTCCATTTGACAAGATCACCAGTGTAAAGATCCTCACCATCGAAGATGGCCAGGGATGGGAAGGTGTTAATTTTTACAAAGAGATACAAAAGGACCTGAATGTTAGCGACTTTGCGGAAGTTCTGACCGTGGATGACGGGGGTGAAACCGTACGCATATGGATGAAGGCTGATAAATCCCTTGTGAGTGAGTTTTTACTCATCGTTGGTGGAGATGACAATGTGTTGATTTACATCACAGGAAATTTCAATTTCAATGATCTGGAAGGTCTTGCAGAATCATTTGACCAGGATCTTGCTCTTAATCTATAGCAGTTTTCCTTAACTTGTACGTTCTCAGAATTATTGAAACTGCATGAAGTCCTCAGAATTCAAACTGGTGGTGATGCCATACAGTTCCCGGTTGTATCGAATGGCTTTTCGCCTGATGAGCAACCGGGAGGAGGCTGAGGATATTGTCCAGGAGGTGTATATGAAGCTTTGGGGCATGCGCAATAAGCTGAACAATTATAACAGCATAGAGGCGCTCTCCATAAGGATCACCCGGAATTTATGCCTGGACCATCTGCGGCGCAGAAAGGTTAACCAGAATGCCCTCAAAGCAGAAACATTGAAGGAAGCCGCACATTCAGTCACTCCTGCTGAAAATCTTGAAAGAAAAGAAGAGGCGGAGATCATTCGAACCCTCATCGAGGCCCTGCCGGAACCACAGCGATCACTGATTCACCTGAGGCACTTTGAGGGAAAGGAGTATGAAGAGATGGCACAAATGGTCAATATGAATGTAAATGCCATACGAGTGAGCATATCAAGGGCAAGAAAACAGATGCGTGAAATGCTGGAAAAGAAATATTCATCATGGAAAGCATAGCAGAGATACGTAAGATGCTGGATCGCTTCTACCAGGGCGAAACAACCCTGGAAGAGGAGAAAGTGCTGGAGGAGTATTTTTCCTCCACAACCGTTTCGGAAGAGTTTATTCCAGACAGGGATCTGTTCCAATCCATGGAAACAGGAAGTGACCCGGTTGTTGTACCGGATGATATGAACCGGAAAATCATCGCATCCATTGACCAGGTCGACAGGAAAGAAGTGAGGACCAGGAGGATCTCAGTGTTTTCCCTTTCAGGTCTGGCGGCTGGTTTACTGGTAATGATCGCGGTGTACCTTTTTTATATCAGGGATGATAAACCAGATTTGCTGGCAACAAACAAGTTGACGGATACATATGAAGATCCTTTGGAGGCCTATGAGGAGGCCAAACGAACATTGGCTTATGTTTCTGCCAAACTTAATAGCGGTACCAGTGAGCTAAAACATGTGCAGCAGGTGAAAAAGTCTGCCGAGTCTATAAAATCACTTTCTAAGTTCAATAAGGGTAGCAAGGAACTGAGTTTGCTTGGTCGGCTTCAGCGGGTCAGGGATATAGAAAGACAGTGAATTAGAAGCAGTAAGCCTCAATATAAAACAAAATGAAACAAGCAAAAACATATATCATGAAACGGACAATTCTCGGATGGGTGCTCATTATGTTCACCCTCACAGCATTCACTCAGCAGTCAGCTGTTGATAAGGTATTTGATAAATATAGCGGGAAGGAAGGATACACCACCGTATATATCTCGAGTTTTATGTTCAACTTATTGAATCGCCTTGAGGTGGATGATCCTGAATATAATGAATTCAAGAAAGCCACATCAGGGATCAGTTCCATAAAAATACTTACCCAGAACGGGAGTGGATCAGAATCTTTTGGAAAGGAATTATTAAGTATGTTACCCAGGTCCGAATACAAAGAGCTGATGGTTGTAAAGGACCAGGAAGAAGAAGTCTTGTTCCTGGCAAAGGAGGATGGAGGAAGGATCTCAGAGTTCCTTCTGATCGTGAGTGGAGGTGGGGAAGATGCCCTGATTGTCATCCAGGGTGATATCGATCTGGAAAGCATTGCCAGCATTGCATCCGGACTGAATATGCCGGGACTTGAAAACCTGGAGGACCTGGAAGAACTGCCTTAATAGTACAGCATTTTTTCGACCTTATTGTTCTTAAGCCAGTTCTTGAGGATTTGTCGAATATCCCTGTTATCCAGGGCAGGATGAATACTGTCAAGCATCTGGTCGATTCCCAGATAGGCATCATTCACCGAGATATATCCGTAACCCATATACATCCCTTTTTCAATACGCACAAGGCTGCGCTCATCCTGCTCCCTTCCCCTGTCAATGATCAGTACATTTCCGCGGTCCAATCTCAACCCTTCGATGAGGGATTCAGCACGTTTGTTATATACTGTAGACTTCGCAATAAAAATAAAAACCAATATGTAAAACTGGACATTTTACCCAGTAGCCACATCAAAAAATATTTTCTTGCCATTGTCCATTTTGGCATCCAGTTCGTTTAATCTTCTGC
>SDBV01002732.1_pt1 | contig 26359 bp, 19 predicted proteins | sample 2277081 | NCBI WGS metagenome assembly SDBV01 (sample SAMN10402039, study PRJNA504765) | marine sediment metagenome | isolation source: marine sediment core GS10_PC15, 223 cmbsf | place: Arctic Ocean: Southern Knipovich Ridge | collected 2010 | reverse complement strand
GCTGCATCTGGGGGGCATGACGCTGTATCGGCTGGGCTGGGACGTGCCGGCCGCGAAGGTATTCGCCGCCGCCGTCGCCGAACATCCAGCCTATCATGAAGCTTGGAACATGCAGGGCGTCTGCCTGGCCAGGCGAGGTGAAAAACTTCGGGCGATGACGGGCAGCACCGAGCTACTCAAGCAGGCCGAGGTGTGTTTCCGCCGGGCGTTGGAGCTACAAAGCGACTACGCGACTGCACGGACCAACCTGGATCGTGTGCTGCGGCAGCTTCAATAAGCAGCGATGAGCCAGAGCGTGGATTTTGGCCAGGCGCGATGCTACACTGCCCGCTCGTTTAACGCACAACACTACGCACGGCTCGTAAAGGATCTACAAATAATGGAAGACACATACGGTGAATTGATCGGCTCGCTGGCCAAGGAAAACGACAAACGGATCGTCCTGCTGGTGATGGACGGCGTGGGCGATTGCGACAACGACGGGCGGGGCACGGCCCTTCAGATCGCCAACACGCCGAACTTGGACAAACTCGCCAGCCAAAGCGCGATGGGCCTGCACCACCCGGTCGGCGTGGCCGTTACGCCAGGCAGCGGTCCTGGGCACCTGGGCCTGTTCGGCTTCGATCCACTGATTTACAAAGTCGGTCGAGGCGTGCTGAGCGCGCTGGGTATTGAGTTCGACCTGTCGCCGCGCGACGTGGCGGCCCGGTTGAACTTCTGCACGCTCGACGCCGACGGTAACGTGACCGACCGCCGGGCCGGGCGAATCGGCGACGACGAGAACCGCCGCGTTCTGGACAAAATCCGGGCCGGGCTAAAGTCGCCTGCCGGCGTGGAAGTGTTCCTCGAAACAGTAGCCGAGCACCGCGCCCTGCTGGTGCTACGCGGCGATGATCTGGACGACAATATCGGCGAGACCGACCCGCAGATGGTCGGCGTCCCGCCGCTGTCGCCCATCCGCGAGCCGCACGACGTATCGCCGACGGCGAAGATCGTAGCCGACATTATCGAGCAGATTCGCACGATCCTAGCCGACGAAGCCAAGGCGAACATGATCCTGGCCCGGGGCTTTGCGAAGTTCCCGAACTGGCCGACGTTCGCCGAGCGTTTCAAGTTGAAACCCGCAGCAGTGGCCGGCTACCCGATGTATCGCGGCGTGGCGAGGCTGGTCGGCATGCCGATCCTGTCTCAACCGACAACGGCCGAGGATGTCTGCAAAGAAGCCGCAGTGGCGATGGAGGACCATACGTTCGTCTTCGCACACTTCAAATATACCGACAAGACCGGCGAAGACGGCGACCTTGCGGGCAAGGTTCAGCGGATCGAGGAAATGGACGCCGCGATCGGTACGCTGCTGGTGGCCAAGCCCGACGTGCTGATCATCACGGGCGACCACTCCACTCCGCCATCGCTGATGGCTCACAGTTGGCACCCGGTGCCGATCCTGATGAAGGCGCCGTCGCTTCGCGGCGGGGACGGCGGTGGGTTCAATGAAATCGCCTGCCTGGCCGGGCAGATCGGCACGATCCACGCGAATCAGATCATTCCTCTGGCGATGGCGCACGCAGGCAAACTCGAAAAATTCGGTGCATAAAGCGAAGACGAAACAACCTGAGATATTTTTTTGGGGTGGCGGGGCTCCCGTCCCGCCACCTTTTCATTATGCGAAACGCGGTGGGACAGGAGCCCCACCGCGCCATGCTTTACGTTATGCCATACTTTGCATTTGAGGAGTTGCTGCTCTAGATTTTCCCGCTGAGCGGCAGATCGCCCACAAGCGGCAGCGCGTACGTCTTGAAGCTCTCGGTGATATTGTTGCCGGCCTTGTTGATGAATTTGCTGGGCAGGTCTTTAGTTTCGCGGGCGACGTCCTTCAGTTCAGCTCGTTTGTATTCGATGTGGTATTTCGCACCTTTAGCCCGCTTGAAGACCACCGACCCGTCGATGTCGCCGGCCATGGCGAATTCTACAGCCTTCTGCCCGGCCATTCTCGCTTCGATCTGATCTACCGGCGAGGCGTAGCCTGCGAACGATCGCTGGAGGTAGCCGTACGTGTCTGCCCGGACTCGCAGCGTCTTGTATTGCTGTTTCAGCTCTTGCTTGATGTAGTCCGACAGGAAATCGCCCAGCGCGCCGCTGCCGGACAGTTGCACGTTGCCGTGGCTGTCGCGTTCGACGCGGTGGCCAAGTTTCTCGGCCATGCTTACCGCCACGGGCGTGCCCGTTTCATCTGCGATGCCTTCGGAAACGGCGATCAGGCAGCGGCCCAGTCGGCCGTAGATGTCGCTCACGTCCTTGATGAATTGCTTGGTGCTGAACGCCACCTCCGGCACATAGATCAGATGCGGACCGTCGTCTTTGCTCTGGCGACCCAGCGAACTGGCGGCCGTGAGCCAGCCGGCATTGCGACCCATCACCACGCTGATTTTGATGCCAGGCAGCGAGCAGTTGTCGCGGTCTTCGCCGAGGAACGCCGAGGCCACGAACCGAGCAGCCGAGCCATAGCCCGGCGTGTGGTCGGTCACGCGAAGATCGTTGTCGATGGTCTTGGGGATGTGGAATACACGCAGCTCGTAGTTGGCTTCGCGGGCCAGTTCGTTGATAATGCGTGCGGTGTCGGCCGAGTCGTTGCCGCCGATGTAGAAGAAATATCGCACGTCGTTCTTGGCGAACACCTTGAAAATCCGCTCGCAATAATCGGCGTTTGCTTTATCGCGCGTCGATCCCAGCGCAGCTGCCGGTGTCGCGGCGATCTGCTCCAGCTGCTTCTTGCCCAGCGGTTTGAGGTCGACAAAATCTTCCGCAACAATGCCTCGCACGCCATGGCGGGCGCCCAGAAGTTTGGGGATCAATTTGCATTTTTTGATCGACTCGATAACGCCGACCAGCGATTGATTGATCACTGCGGTCGGCCCGCCGGACTGCCCGATCACAGCGTTGCCCTTGATTGCGTCTGCCATTACCTACTGCCTGCCTTTCAAATAAAACATCTGCTTGATAATGATATGCGTGACAAAACCGCAGGATTCCTCAGGAGCTCAGCATCTCGCGTTCGATGAACGTCGTATCCCACTGGCCGTTGACGAACCGCTCGTGAACGAGGATATCTCGGCACAGCGGGATGGTCGTCTTGGTCGGGTAGATCACGAATTCTTCCAGCGCCCTGCGCATCACGGCGATCGCCTCCGACCGCGTCGGCCGGTGAACAATCAGCTTGCCGATCAGACTGTCGTACGTCGGTGGGACCACGTATCCCTGGTAAACGTGGGAGTCCCAGCGCACGCCCAGACCGCCTGGCGAGACGAAGGCTTCCACACGTCCCGGAGACGGCCGGAAGTCATGTTCCGGGTCTTCGGCATTGATGCGGCACTCGATGGCCGAGCCTTCCAGCCGGATGTCCTTCTGCTTCATGGTCAGCTTCTCGCCGGACGCGATCCGCAGCTGCCACTTGACCAGGTCTTCGCCGGTGACCATCTCGGTAACCGGGTGCTCGACCTGAATCCGCGTATTGACTTCCATGAAATAGTAGCCGTCCTTGTCGACGATAAACTCGACCGTGCCTGCATTGTAATAGCCGATTTCCTTGGCCAGCCGAACCGCCGCGTTGCAGATCTCTTCGCGCAGGTCGGGGTCGAGTGACGGTGCAGGGGTCTCTTCGATGACCTTCTGGCGGCGGCGTTGCACGGTGCACTCGCGCTCGAAGAGGTGCACGATATTCCCGGCCATGTCGCCCAGAATCTGCACTTCGATATGACGGAAGTTCTCGATGCACTTTTCCATGTACAGTCGGCCGTCGTTGAATGCGATTTCCGCCTCGGCCTGGGCCTGTTTGAAGAGGCTCTTTAGCGTGGCTTCGTTGTGGGCGAAGCGGATGCCGCGCCCTCCGCCGCCAGCGGCAGCCTTGAGCACGACCGGGTAGCCGATTTTCACAGCGATTTCCACGGCCTGGGCGACGGTTTCGACCGGCCCGTTGCTGTCCGGAGCGGTCGGCACGCGGGCGATTCTGGCGAGTTCCTTCGCGCGGATCTTATCGCCCAGCGCCCGCATCGAATCGACGCTCGGGCCGATGAATTCGATTTTGCAATCCCGGCAGATTTCGGCGAAGTGCGCGTTCTCGGCCAGGAAGCCGTAGCCTGGATGGATCGCTTCGACGTCGGCGATTTCGGCCGCGGCGATAATGCGTGGGATGTTCAGATAGCTCTCGGCGGAAGGCGCCTCGCCGATACAGATACGATCGTCGGCAAGGTGCAGGTAACTGGCGTCTCGATCGGCTTCGGAAAATACGGCTACCGTCTCGATGCCCATTTCCTTGCACGCACGGATAATCCGCAGCGCGACCTCGCCTCTATTGGCTACAAGGATGCGGGAGAACATGGCGGGGCTCCTCGACGTTAGTTAGGCTTGACTCGCAAGAGCACCTGGCCGAATTCCACCGGCTGGGTGTTGGACACGCAGACTTCCACGATCACTCCGGCACACTCGGCCTTGATCTCGTTCATGACCTTCATCGCCTCGATGATGCAGATGACCGTTTCCGGTCCGATCGCGTCGCCTACCTGGACGAACTGGTCGCTATCAGGGCTGGCCGAGGCGTAGAAGGTTCCGACCATGGGGCTTTTGATCTCGATGAAATCGTCGGCGGGTTCGCTCGGTGCCTCTTCTGCCTCAAGCTCGGCTGCCATCGCTGCCGACTGCATCACAGCCGGAGTGGTCGTCACCACGGGCACGCCGCCGGGGCCGCGCTTCATCGACACCTTTTCTTCACCGCTGGCAATATCCAGCTCGCTGAGGTCATTATCCACCATCAGCTTGATCAGCTGTCTGATCTCTTTGATATTCATTGGCTTCTCTGTTTTGTTTTCCGACCTGGGCGGCTTGGCGCCAGCCGCATCGCGGCCAACGCTCGAGGCAGCGTACTTAGCCGCCTTCCGCCTTCAGGCATAATTAACACGTCATCCTCAATGCGAACCCCCCCAACTGCGGGAAGGTAAATGCCAGGCTCGACCGTCACTACCATGCCCGTACGCAGACGGGTTGGCAGGGCGCGACCAACTGCGGGCGACTCGTGGATCGCTCTGCCGATCCCATGGCCGAGACCATGTACGAACTGCTCGCCAAAGCCGGCGTCGGCGATCACACGCCTGGCCGCTGCGTCCACGGTTCCGCACGCAACTCCCGGACGCATCGCCGCAATGCCGGCCGCCTGTGCCCGCCGTACAACCTCATACACTTCGACGAGTTTTGGCGGGATTCTACCGGTGAACACCACCCGGGTCAAGTCGCTACAATAGCCGCCCGCCAATGCGCCCCAATCGAACAGCACCGCCTGGTCGCGGCGAATCCGCGTTGAACCTGGCCTGTAGTGCGGCTGCGACGAGTGCGACCCGGCGGCAACGATGGTTTCGAACGACGGCGCCGACGCCCCGCCCTGCCGCATCAGGTAGTCCAGCTCCCCCGCTACGTCACGCTCGGTGCGTCCGACTATTGCGTCAGCCCCGCCGGTCAGCAGTGTCTTAAATGCACGTTCAGCGATTCGCACGGCCTTGCGAATCGAGCGGATTTCGCCGGCGTCCTTGACCTCTCGCAGCGATGCGGTCACGTCGGTGAGGGGCACGATCTTCCGCCCGCCGACCGCAGCCGACAGGTGGCGATGGGTGTACAGCGTCATCGACTCGGCCTGTACGCCAAGCCGTCGCACCCGCCTGCCGTCAAGCGCCTTGGCGACTGCGGCGGGCATCGCCTTTCGCCGCACCAGCACGTCAATGTCAGGACACTCCTTATAAGCCTGTTCGCCATAGCGGCCGTCGGTAACCAACACCGCCCAGCGGTCAGAAACGATGGCTGTGCTGTCTTCGCCGGTAAAGCCAGTAAGGTAGCTGACATCCTCCTGCTGACTAATCAGTATCGCGTCAACGGGTTTGTGCGCCCTGGCCTGCCGCATCACCTTGCGTCGGCGAAGTGCGTGCGTCCGGCCGTCTCGTGCGTATTTCATTTTGCTCATACCGAGTTCAATTCTTATTCGACGTGCAACCGACGTGTGCCAAAAAAGTCCATAACAGGACTACTCACCGAATCGAGTCAATCTTTCTGAACGTGTCAAAAAAGCTCGTAACAAGGCTACCCGGCTGGCACTGCGAGTGCAAATCCTAATCCCAACCAATGATAGCGCCCAATTGTCGCATTGTGCATTGATTGCTGCTCGCGAAGTCTTCTAGAATGTAATTAGAGCCTGTCCGAATAACCGCACGGAGCCGCGTTGTGACGAAAACGAGATGGATACAAGGAAGAACGACGAGAGCAACCCCTGGCGGGTTGGTGAGGAGGTCTGACGCAGTAGACGCTCGTTTTCGTACAACCCGAAGGGACGGGCGTTTCTTTGCCCAGCCCGGCGTTGCTCGGGCCCAGCGACCCGACAGGGTCGCAATCACCCTCGCGCCTTGGTCTGGACAAAAACCACACCGTCGCGGCCCGCGGGGATATTCGGATAGGCTCTAAGAGGTGTACATCATGAATTCGAAAACAGCCATAAAACAAGACGCGGAACTGGCGGACAAGCTTGGGCGTTGTCGGGAGATACTGCGGGAAATGGGCAGCGTGGTCGTCGCATTCTCAGGCGGGGTAGACAGTTCACTGCTGCTGGCCTTGGCTGTCCAGACGCTCGGGACGGAGAAGGTTCTGGCGGCGATGGCCGTCTCGACGCTGTTCCCGCAGCACGAACGCACGCTGGGCGAGAAAGTCGCCCACCAGTTGCACGTGGATCTTGTGAAGATCAAGACCCCCCAACTGACGGACCCCGACTTTACCGCCAATCCGTCGGACCGGTGCTTCTACTGCAAGATGCGTACGCTCAGCCGGCTGAAAAAAATCGCCGAAGAGCAGGGCTACGCCGTCGTGGTAACCGGCACGCAAGTGGATGACGACGGCGACTATCGCCCGGGCCAGCGAGCCGAAGACAAGATGGGCATCCGCAGACCATTGCGTGAAGCCGGGCTCAACAAAGCTGAAATTCGCCAGGCATCGCGACAGATCAATCTCCCGACGTGGTCTCATCCGTCGGGGGCCTGCCTGGCCACGCGCATCCCTTACGGCCAGAAGATCACCGACGAAAAGCTGAGCCGAATCGGCGCCGCCGAAGACGCCTTGAGGCTGATGGGCTTCGAACAACTACGCGTCCGCGACCACGGCGTCGTGGCCAGGGTGGAACTGCCGCTCGATCGAATCGCCGAGGCCGTCTCCAAACACGATGAGATCGTCCGCGCGATCAAGCCGCTCGGATACACCTACGTGACGATCGACCTGGAAGGATTCCGTAGCGGCTCGATGAACGAAACACTGCCGATGTAGACCCGGCCCTACCGATAATCGTTCGTCAGTCGCAAACAAGCAATCGCAGCAACACGGCTTGACTAGCAAGCCGTGCCACCCACCAACAAACGCTCAGGGACGTTTTATGCGCGTCTCAGCGGGTGCTGCCGCCGATCAGGCGAGCGGTCTTGACACTGCGAATATGCTGGCCGTCGAAGGTGCATTCGAATTTCGCACTGGTGGTGGGCTTGGCTTGACTGGCGTGGGAAACTTCCGCCATGCGAACTTCCTCGCCTTCTGCGAAGCCCCAGAGGAACGCCCTGCCGGCATCGCGTTGATACTTCAGCCTGGCGCCACGCAACTCCCAGTCGCCATCGACCAGCACGAGCGTGCCGGCAGCGCCAGTTGCGGAAAACAGGTCGATGTCGCCCACGACCGCGCCAGTATCGAGAAGCGACGCAGAGGAGGGTTTGCCCTTGCCCTCGGCGCCGGCCGGCGGAAGGAACCTCGCCCTGAACTCATCGCAGGCCAGCTTGCTGGTTCGCCCTTCGCTCATGGCCGGCCAAGGCAGAAGCTTGACGTCCCTGGGTCGCGTCACGTTCGCGCCGCTGTGGTGAACCATGGCGACGTCGCCCTTCATGTAGATTTCGTAGCTATCGAGCATCAACTGCATCTGTTTATTCCAGCTGAAAAATGTCTGGGAAGGCCGCGAGATGCCGCTCGACATGGAAAGCGCCCCCGAACGCAGCGATTTCGGCTTGGGCAGGTGGTAGTCTTCGACCAGTAACTCGCCCGGCTGATATATGCCGATATGGCCGGTCTCGTCGTCGTAGATCAGGTGATCGGTATTGAGTTGGAATCGCCGCAGGAGATGGCCCTCGGCGTCGACCTCGCTGGAGCTAACCACTACGTTTTTGACGGCCAGGACGGTCGCCAGTTGCATTTTGCCCAGCCCGCCCATTTCGAACGCTCCGCCGGCAGTCGCCGCCTCGGCCGGCTGCCCTTCGACCTCTCGGAAGGTCGCTCGCATCTCGTCGGTGCAGCGGATGGTGCTCTCGGCTGTGGTGAGTTTCACGGGCCCGGTGAAGGTCGCCACCTTGCCCTTGCCGTCGAATGACATCCGGCTTTGCCATGAAATTTCCATCGGCATCGGCTTGTCGCGCTTGGCGCCGTCGAGGTCGCGGTCGGTCACGAAAGACATCATGCCGGCGCCTTCAACGCGGACCGAGCGAGTCTTGCCGTCGAGATAAATTTCCGCCCCACTGATCTTGCGGTCACCCTGGACCACTCGAGCTGGACTGCCGTAGAGCCAGGCGGTTTCTTCTGCAGCGTCGATGACAACTTTCTCGCCAGTGGCGAGGGTGATCTGGTTGCCGTCGCGCAGCGTCACGCGAACGTTACCCTCGAAGACGATCGAGTTGGCGTCGGTCTCGACGACGGCCTGGCCGTTGGCATCCAATGTGGTTCGCTGCTCGAAGTGAATCGTCGCCAGATCTGCCTGGATCAGCGCGCCGTCCTGCCGGGTGGAAACGTTCCCGCTCATGACGGCCTTGGTGGGGAACTGATCCCCCAGCGAATGACCCGTCCAGAGATGAAAAATATCGCCGCGGATGGCCTGGTTGGCGTCCTGGAGTGAAACTTCGCCTCGGAAGATTGCCTCGGTGAGGATCGTCTGGGTAGTCTTCAGGCCGTTCGCGTCGGATGTCTCGACACTGGCGAAACGCGATATGACCGAATCGTTCCAGACGATTTCATTTCGCCCGGCCGGCTGGGTTGCAGGCTGGGTTGCAGGCTGGGTTGCAGGCGTCTTGACGCCCTGCATGCGAGAGGCCAGGTCGAACCGTCCGTCCGCCTCGGCGATGATTCGCCCAGCGCCGGCAAAGTAGGCCAGGCTTCGATTGGCGTCAAATCGCATCTGCTGGCAGGAAATTTCCTCGCCGTTTACGGTTTCCACTCGCACCAGTTCGGAACCGGCGCCGCTGAGCTGGGCAATTTGCTCGGGATGGAAGTACAGCAGCCGACCCAGGCTGGCCCGCATGCGTTCGTCGGACAGTTTGAGGTCGGGGCCCTCGGCGGCCAGGCGAACCCGCTGCTCGCTGGGATCGTCGGTATGACCGATCGGTTCGATCACGAGCGGGCCGGTCCAGGTGATGATGATCGGTTCTTCAAGCTGCTGCATCTGCTGGGGTTTTTTTTGGTCCTGATCGTCCTGATCGCCCGGCTGGCTGGCCGGCGCCGAAGTCGGCTGGGGGCTCGCTGGCCGGCGAAGGTCGCGTGACTCGGCCCAGTTGAACACCAATATCAGGCGTTCAGCGTCGCGAAGCTGGACCTGTCCGTCCAATCGCACGCTGTCGTTAAAGGTGGCGCGATACACGTTCAGTTGCGGCTGGCGCTTGGTTCTTGCGGGCCGGCTGGCAGGACGACTGGTCGGCTGCAGCAGCTCATTGAGCGTTTTAATCGCCTCGCCAGGAGCCTGGAACACTTGCGATGCGTCCAGTTCGGCAATCCGGTCGTCGTCACTCAGCGGCTGGGCTTGGTCGTCTTCGTCCCCGGCAAGCTTGTCGGCCGCATCACCCTGCTCGCTGCCCTGTCTCAACTGCGAATCGAAATCTTTGGGGGCGCGTTTGATCGCCAGGTACTCGCCTTGCTCGATCCTCAGCAGTCTGAGCTGCCGCGGATTGTCGTTCCATAAAATCACGAGGCCCTTGCCGAGGATGTCCGCCTCTGGCGAGAAAACCGTCACGTGCTCGTCGGAGGTAATCCGCAGTTCGTCGTTATCGAACTCGATCCGCTCGGTGAAGAATCGGATCTGATCTTCCGGTCGGTCTTCACCGTCGGGCGATGCGGTGCGATAGTACACCAGCTGCACGTTGCCTGTCAGGATACCTCGACGCACGTTGGCCGTCTCGGCGAGTTCTTCGGCGTAGACGATCCCTTCGTCACCAATTATGGACAGTTGCGGTACGTCGTTCTGGAACAGAGTGACCTCTGGATTTTTCAGGTAGTAACTGCCGTCGCCTCGTCTTTCGTAGTCCGGCAGCTTAAAGATCGCCTGGAGTCGCCCCCTCTTATCGCGAGAGGTGAACACCAGGGGCTCGCCGGGGCGATTGCCGTCGCCAGGATAGGTCAATTCATCCAATGGATCGAACGCGTTGTCGTCGCCGGGCGCCCGCAGGCTGTCGGCAATGAAGTAATAGACCCCGAACGCCGTCAGGAACAGTAAGATCCCTAACACCAAAATAAGACGTCGCGCCATGTCTACCTCGTATCGGCCCCGTCAAGATACCGGGCCATGATCTGATCCCATCGGCCGGACCGCTTGAGCATCAGTTCGATGGTCTCGCGGACACAGCCGGCGCCGCCCGGCAATGTTGTCACATACGCCGCCTGAGCAAGCAACTCTTCGGCAGCGTCACCAACAGCTACGCCAAACGCACAATTACGCAGCAAGGGCAGGTCGGTCAGGTCGTCGCCGATCACGGCCGTCTGCTGCGGAGTAAAGCCCAACTCGTCGAGTACCTCGCGATAAGCGGGCAACTTGTCCTTGATATTCAGATGAACCGCATCGACGCCAAGCTCGGCAGCCCGGTGCGTGACGGCCGGCGAGCCGCGCCCGGAAATAATCGCCAGCTTTCCGCCGGCACGCTTCCAATACTTCATGCCCGCGCCGTCGCGAACGTTGAACGTCTTGAATTCCTGGCCGTCGGGACTAAGCAAAATGCGCCCATCGGTCAGCACGCCGTCGACGTCGAGTACGAGTAGTTTTATCGCGGCGAAATCGACGCCGCTGCAAGTGTCATTCTTGGCCATGGTTCAATGTCTTGATGCCCAGCAGGTCTTGTACGTCGATGATCCCGATGGGTCGGCCATCGCCGTCGACCACGGGCAGTTCGTCGATACGGTATTTGTGGAATATCGCCAGCGCTTCGCTGGCCAGTTCTTTCGCGCCGATCCGCTTGGGGTCGGCCATCATCACGTCGCTAACGGGTCGGGCGAGCACGTCGTCGCCGCGACCGTCGATCACCAGTCGGCGAAGGTCGGCGTCGGTGAGTATGCCCGATAGCTTGCCGTCCGCGTCTGCGATCATCATCGCCCCGCAGCGGCGAGGGTCTTTCTGGGCTTCGGCCAGCGCATCGCCCAGCGAAAGCGAGTCGCTCACGATCGTCAGCCTGTCGCCTTTGCGGAAGAACATCGCCTCTTCGACCTTCAGCAGCTTTCGCCCGAGCGAGCCGGCCGGGTGGTAGGCGGCGAATTCTTCGGGAGTGAAGCTTCGCATCTGCATCACCGTCGCGGCCAGCGCGTCGCCCATCGCCAGCATGCACGCGGTGGAAACCGTCGGCGCCAAGCCCAGCGGGCAGGCCTCCTCGACCCGGCCGTAGCAAATGGTGATGTCGGCATGGCCGGCAAGCGGAGTGTCGTCCGAGGCGGTGACGGCGATCAACTTCGCGCCAAGCGCCTTTATATGGTCTGTCAGGCGGATCAACTCGTCGGTCTGGCCGCTGTGAGACAGTGCGACCACCACGTCGCCTCGCTTCAGCCTGCCCAAGTCGCCGTGAAGAGCCTCGACCGGGTGGAGAAAAATGCTCTGCGTGCCGGTGGAGGCAAAAGTGGCGGAGATTTTGGTCGCGATGATGCCGGCCTTGCCTATGCCGGTCAGCACGACCTGCCCGCTGCAATCGAAGATCATCCGAGCGGCGGCGGTGAAAGACTCGCCGATCTGCCCGGCCAGGGCGCAAATCGTCTCGCCCTCCAATTGCAGGGCCTTTCTCGCCAGATCCAGATCTGCGACAGGTTCACTCATAATTGCCTTGTTGGCTAGCTGCACTCGAACCACACTTCATTGCGGAAAAACAAGTGCGCGCATTTTTCCAAGCTGTGTAGTCGCACTCAAGCCGACTTCGAAGCCTTAAAACAAACGCGGGCGCATTTTTCCAAGCTGTGAAGTCGCACTCAAGTCGACTTCGAAGCCTTAAAACAAACGCGGGCGCATTATGTTTGGTTAGCACCCGCCGGTCAAGTAAAATGGTCTCGATCCTATGACACCCGAATGGCTCCAGGAAAAACTCGTGCTGCTCGTTCCGCTGCTGTGCAGCCTGTCCGTGCACGAACTTGCGCATGCACGCACTGCACTGGCGTTTGGCGACCCCACGGCCAAGAACATGGGCCGATGCACGCTCAATCCGCTGGCCCACCTCGATCCGATAGGAACGCTGGCGATCATCTTCTGCGGGTTCGGCTGGGCCAAGCCCGTGCCGGTCAACCCACATAATCTCCATCCGCGGAAGCTGGGCAACATCGCCGTGTCGCTGGCCGGGCCTATCAGTAACCTGATGCTGGCGCTGTTGGCCTGCCTGGCGCTTCGCGGTTTGCTCCTGACGGGAATTGTGAGCGAGGCGACCTGGGATGTAATCTTGAGACCGGCATTCTACTTGATCGCCGTCAATATATGCCTGTTCGCCTTCAACCTGCTCCCGCTGTACCCATTGGACGGCCATCACGTCGTCCGCGAACTGCTCAACCCGGACGATCAGGTGCGCTTCATGCAGTGGCAGCTTCGATACGGCAGGCATGGGCTGATGATGATCATCATGATGCCGTTTCTCTCCAGTTACCTGAACTTTGAGCTGCCCAGCCCGATCGGATATGTCCTGGATCACGGGATGAGACTGGCTGCCTGGGTCATCTTCCCCTGACGAACGCCAGCAGGCAAACATTCCGCGAGCAAGCAAGTTGCTCGCTCTACGCGCTACTTCGTCTTCCGCTGCTTTTCTACCATGTGCGGGTAGGAGTCCATGAGCGGCTCGACGTCGAGGCCGATCTGTTCGCGGACGGCTTCGAGCCTCGCCTCGGTGGGCGCCTCGATTTCCACGAACTTGCCCAGCCCTTCCAGCTCGTCGAGTTCCACCCAGCAGCGGCCTAGCTTGTAACTGCTGCGACGCTTGGTCACGTGCATGTGTATTTCCATCCCGGCCGCCTGTAGCAGTTGGATCATCGCCTCGCCGTCCTCGATGTGGGTCTGGAGTTCGCGGCGGAGTTTGATGCGGTCGTGTTTCTGCCGGGCGCCCTTGTACGTGAGCAGCCAGCCGCTTTTGAATCCGTCGTGTGCGCCTCGCAGCACGCGAATCCGCCGCAGCCGCAACCCGCGATCGGCGTTGTAGAGATGCCTGCCCGGCGTGTCGAAGAAGGTGTCTTCCTGCTCGGCCGTGCCGTGATACTCGGCCCCCGCCGCCTTGAGCGCACGACGGATGGCGCGGAAATCGTCTATCGGAAACTTCGCTTCGAGTTCGTGTGGCATGGCCATATTGTAGCGAGATCAAGCTGGAGCGCCTTGCATAACTTCTGCGATGCGGGCCCAGAGTCACGCCTCGATTCCTAAGATTAAAACGCGGTGGGACGGGAGCCCCACCGCGCCAAACTTCCATTATTTGCGTCAGCCTGCTTCTTTAATTGCCGGAGAAGGTTCCGCCGGCCGTCCCTTCGGGCGGCTTGATTTTCCACATGGCTGGCTCGAGCTTGGAATAGCCCTGCACATGCCCGTCTGCGAACATCAGGTTCGCCCATCCATACTCGTGGCCGAAGAAGCTTATCGCCTTGCCTTCACCCTGCGCCGCGTCGGTCTGGAACATCCACGGGCCTGCAAAACCAATGCGGTCGGCGTCTGTCGTGGCGGCCGGGACGTCCAGGCCGTGTTCGGCGCTGGTATGGTAGAGTGGCTGGGGCATCAAATAATCCCCGCCAGCGCGGACGTGGCAGTCGCCGCCCATCACCGTCGAGCCGCGAACATCGGTCATCTTCACCGTTTCGACCGGCTCCTCGTATTCCAGCGCGGTTCCGTCGTCGTTAACTTTCACATCAACCTTGGGCGATAGCTGGCCGTTCATGCTGAACGCGCAGCCGACACCGGCCATGGTCGGCTTGCCGGCTGGCAAATAGCCGCCCCTGCTGTCTTGCACGGTGGCGGAGGTAACGGGGTCTGGCCAGTACAGCGGAGGCAGTGGCTGGACCTGCTGGTAAAACGCCGGGCACTTGAACGAGCCTTCCTTGCGGTCAAACCAGTGGTGATCCTGGAATCCTCCCTGGCATATCCGGGTCAATTCCTCGTGGCCGGGGGTGGCTTCGTCCCGCAGATTTTCCGGAATCTGATCGAAAGGCACTCGCCCGACGCGGAGGTTCCAGGTCAGGTCATTTGTGAACTTATCGCCCTGCCAGGCGGGCATGTCGTCGTTATACGGGAACTGGTCGCCATACGTCCCGGCGTACATGACAATCGCCAGCGCCACGTTATGCTGCTGCGACTTGCAGACAATGTCCCTGGCCTGGCTCTTTGCCCTGGACAGCGAGGGCATCAGCGCGGCTACCATCAACCCACCGAGGCCTACAACCACCAGCAATTCGATCAGAACAAATCCTTTTTTTACGTTCATGATTATGCGCTCCTTACTATAGATAACTCCCTGCCCACAATGTTCCGCCAACTGATACCGATAGAAGATACAACAAAACCGTTGGCTGATCCATTTCGATTACTGTCGATACTTGCCAAACTTATTATCTGGCCTGTAAGAACAATACAATTTTTTCTCGTTCGACCACTGCCAGGATTTTCTACTTGCAAGAACGTTATTTGGCCTGTATGATTTTCCTTTCCGATAATGAAACATAAACACGGCAGTGTATCTGTGAGGTGAAATAGTGCATTACCCGCATAGGATTTCAAAACGTAAACGTGCCCGCAAACTTGGCTTTCGCGCCCGCATGCGGACTGCCAGCGGCCGAAAGATTATCAACAGCAAACGTCGCTTAGGCAGGAAAGTGCAGGCAGTCTGACGAGCCGAAGCAAAATGGTTTTCTCCAGGCCCGCCATTATTGGCGGGTCTTTTTTTTTGCATTCTCTACATGGCGCCACAATAAAACGGCGGCTGGTTCCGTCTCCGAAACCAGCCGCCGGTGTAATTCATCTCAGTTGTTTGGCCGGTAAAGGCCACTCGACGTCAGTCGATTTTCCACTGTGCCGGGTCAAGCTTGGTGAAGCCCTGCACGTGACCGTCTGCGAACATCAGGTTCGCCCCTCCGTTTGGATGGCCGTAGAAGTCAATCGGAGATCCTGCGCCATGCGACGACATGGTAAGGAACATCCACGGGCCTGCGAAGTCGATACGATCCTGCGTCGACCGAGCCTTCTGGGTGTGGAGGCCATATTTGCCTGACGTCGGATAGGCTTCCCATTGCAGCAGTTGGTTGCCGCCGCCACGAACGTTGCAGTCGCCGGCCATGACCGTCGAGCCACGAACATCGGTCGTCTTCACCGCCTGTGGCAGCTTGCCCGGCCCGCTGCTATTTTCCATCTCAGGATTATATGTCCAGGCGTCGTTCGCGTCTTTGTCTATTACCAGATTACCGCGGCCGTAAATCTGCCCATTAATGCTGAACGCGCAGCCGTTGCCAGCCATGGTAGGCTCGCCTGCATCTAGATGGCTGTCGCTGCCGTTGCCGTCTCTAACTGATGCGCTCGTCAGTGGAAAGGTCCAAAGCAGCGGGGGCGTAGGACGGACTTGCTCGTAATAGGCCGGGCACTTGAACGAGCCGCTCTTGCGGTCGTACCATTGATGGTCCTGGAAACCTTCCATGCAGATCCGCATAATATCCTCAACGTTGCCGCCATTTAATTCATCGTCCCGCAGATTTTCGGGGATCTGATTGAGAGGCACTCGCCCGACTCGGAGGTTCCATGCCAAGGCATTCGTATGATCGTCATTCATCCAGTCCGGCACATCGTCCCCGTGAGGAAACTGATCTCCATACGTCCCGGCGTACATGACGATCGCCAGTGCCACGTTGTGCTGTTGCGACTTGCAGACCACATCCTTGGCCAGATCCTTTGCCTTCTGCAACGTGGGCATCAAGATACTCACCAGCAACGCGATGATGGCGATAACCACCAACAATTCAATCAGCGTAAAGCCTTTTCTACGTTCCATGTTTCCGTACTCCTTCTTCCAAGTCAGTGTTCTGCTTATTAGTGCGATGTACAAGCCTGAAATAACGTTTATCAGCTCGGGGTAAGCCCGGCATGTAGTGAAGCAGATATTTCACCAACCCTAAAGCCGCGGTGCTCCTGCCTCGTCACTATTGCTTATAGCCGATTCGCCAAGCCATGTCCAGTTTTTTTTGCAGGCCAATACGGCTTTTTGTCATGCTCAAGTAATTGCACCGCCACTCGTTATAACATTGCTACATAGCCTGGCAAAATCTTTAAAAAAGCCTGGTTCTGTTTCCCGGGCCGTCTTGTGCGGCATGCAACGCATACCCAGGCGGACTAATGGCCATATAGGCATCATAGGCCGTCCGGCAAAGCCGCCAAACAGCAATCGCACCCTTTCGAACAGCAGAATAAGTGAACAGCAGGGGACTGCCGAGAAGCATGCTAATACTCTGTAACAGGGAGTTTGGTGGATAGGTGCGATACACCGGCGGTTTGTATGCAAGGAAGAAAAGTGAGGGCATATTCGCTGAATATATCGAGATTTTCTGACGCAGCCAGCCAAGCCGCGCCGCAAGCAGATGTCGACATAATACCTGTTACAGGGTACTGGAGCAGTTCACTCTGAGCCTGCCTAACCGATCTGCTCCCCTGCTCCATCGGCTGGCGGCCGACTCGGGGCGACTGGATTCGAACCAGCGGCCTCTGCGTCCCAAACGCAGCGCTCTGCCAAACTGAGCTACGCCCCGTGCTTCGTGCGACGATTCTTGCAGGTCTGGCCCCCCGCGTCAAGTTCCGGCATTTTCAGCCTAGCCCGCTCGCAAGGCGATTGGTTTGCCTGGCCAGAAAATGTCTGTATGCTGGAGGAACACTATCCCACTTACAAACCGGAGAAAAAATGAGAAAACCGTCCTCACGCGCAATCGTTCTTACGACGTGCCTGATCCTCGCAATTCTGCCTGCCTGTGCTGCGGGCGAATCGCCCAGCGCCAAAGCAAAAACCCCCACAACGCCCGCCCAACTCAGCCAGCTTGCCGGATGGAAAGGCGCCGACGTCAACGGTGAAGACACGTTCCGCTTCGTCGTCATCTCCGATCGGACCGGCCGAAACCTGCCGGGCAAATGGGCCGACGCGGTAGATCAGGTGAATCTGCTTCGGCCGGACTTCGTCATGTGCGTCGGCGATCTGATCCAGGGCTATACGGAAGACGAGCAGGCCGTCCTCGACGAATGGAAAGAATTCGAAGCGATCGTCGCCAAGCTCGACGCGCCGTTCTTCTACGCTGCGGGCAACCACGACGCGACGAACGACATGATGCGTCGGGTATACCGCGAGCGGCACGGGGTGGGCGGCAAGAGCTACTACAGTTTCGACTATCGCGGGTGCCACTTCGTCGTGCTGGAATCCTGGTCGATGCTCCTCGTCGAAGAGTCGCGTGAGGAGCAATTGGCCTGGCTGGAACAAGACCTCGCCGCAGCCAAAGACGCAAAACACGTCTTCATGTTCTACCACAACCCGGTCTGGAAGGATGCAGTCTGGCCGCGACTTCGAGCATTGTTGCCGCCTGGCAAGACGACGATCTTCAACGGGCACACGCATACGCTGGGCTACAACCGCACCGAAGACGATATCGAAACGTTCGTGCTTTCCCCGTCGGGAACGAATACCGGGCAAAATTTGGACACGGGGTGGTATCGCATGTTCGCCCACGTAGCGGTCGACAAAGGCCGGCCGACCGTCACCCTCGTGCCTGTAGATCAGTTGCTGCCCGGGCGATATGCCAAGCTTCCGCAGTTCGTGCGAAGTATCGGGGCAGAGCTGCGATCGATGGCGATTGCGGCCGAGGGCGGACAATGCACGTATCGCCAGGAGAATTCGCTATCAACGCCGGTAGAGGTCCAGGCCACGTGGGATACCAATGATTGGCACGTCACGCCGGCGGCTGACAGTTTCAGTATCGAACCCGGCCAGGCCGCAACGCGCCAATACACGCTTCGGCCGAAGTCGGCCGGGGCAAAACGCCCGACTTGCTCGCTGAAGGTTGCATTCACCAACCCGTTCACCGACAAGCCCGTCTCTCACGAAAAGGGTATCTCACTGGGCACGTACGAGCGCACGAAAATCGCCCGCGTGGCCGGCCTGAAAGTCGATGGCGACCTGAGCGATTTCCAATCCGTCGCCCCCCTGCGGGTGGCCAACAGCAGCCGCGCCTTCGAGGGCGCCAAAGCGTGGCAAGGCCCGACAGACAGCGCCATGGACATACGCCTGGCGACCGACGGCAATCGACTGTTCGTGGCCGTCGACGTGACCGACGATCAGCTTCACATGGACCACCTTGCCTGGCGGAACGACTCGATCAAATTTTTGTGGGACACGGCGCCAGAGCCCCAGTCGGAAACGCGGCGAAAGGAAGACGTCGACTGGTGCCGATTCTCCGTACCCACCGAAGGCGAACGGGTCGATCCGTCCTGGCCGGACCACGTCTGGTCCTCCCGCGGGCGAGCTGAGCCAAAGGGCTTCGTCGCCGTCTGCAAACGCCGCCCGGGTGGATACGTTATGGAGTGGTCGGCGCCGCTGAGCGAGTTGGGCCTGGCCACACCCGTTCAGCCAGGCAGCACGATACGTCTGCAACTTATTTGCGTCGACCGCGACTACGACGATGAAAAGCCATCCGTGACCAAGATGAGCACCAGCGGCATGAGCAGCAGCGCACGCACGACCGTCGGATACATCCGCTGCACGTTTGAATAGATCGGAACCAAACGTGGGACGCCCCTTGCGTGTCTGCTGAATTGATATGGAGAAGCACATGACGAGATCGGTTTTGATATTGGCATTCATCTCTGCCGTCGCAGCGTACGGCCAGGCCCAAACAACCGGCGCAACGTCCTCGCCGACGACGCAGGTCTTCGGGTTTCGCAAAGCAACCCACCCCGAGCCGATCCTCTTCAGCTACATGCGGAACCTCGCGGCCACCCCTTCCGGCGACAAATCGTACCGCCTGCGGCGCGATATCGAGCAATATCGAATACTGGTCCACGATCGCAAACGCAAAGTCGGCGTGAAATGGCTCGGCCCGGATGACTTCGTGCGGCGGCGTAGGATCTTCCTGGCTAAAACCGCCGAGGCCGAGAAACTCTTCCGCGAGACCGGCCGCAAACGCAGGCGAAAGTCCGAGCCGCTCACCACCGGCGAAATGCTGAAACGCAGCAAGGCCAAGTTGCAACTGATCGTGGCGGCCAAGGGGTGGCTGGACCCGACGATCAGACAGTTCCTGATGGCCACGGCGCACTGGCAAAAAGGCGACAAGCATCAGGCCGAGGCGTTGTTCCGCAACTGCCTGAAGGCTTCGCCGCGTGTGGCGGCGTTCTGGCAGGGGCACGGGCTGGCGCTGATGCAACTCAACCGCCCGCTGCACGCCGTGCGGGCGTTCATGGAAGCACTGCGGCTGCGGCCCGAATCGGTGGAGGCCCTGGACGGACTGAAAAAAGCGATCGACCAGACGCCCGGAACAAAGCTGAGGCATCCGGATTTCCTGGCCGCCCATCAACTGCTCGATGAATACAAAGACGTCCGGCTCAAGCGGTCTCGCCGCGATGATGAAATCACCTGGCTGATGCCCGGCGACGAAGACGACTGGGAAGTGAGCAACGAGTTCGGCCTGCCGCGCCCGCCCTACGATCGCCTGGTGTTCAAACAGGCCATCGGCGTGCCGGTCGGGCCAAACGCCCTGCTCGTCGATGAGGCAATCGTTGCAGATGCGCTGGAGATCTTCGTTCGGCTGGGCAACGGCAAAGTAGTGCCCGCCTCGACTGGCAGGCGACGCCGATCAAGCCGGTCGCGGTCGGGCCGGCCCGATGCGGTGGTGCTCTACGTTCAGGGCGTGGAGTTCTCGCCCCTGGCAGCCGACGAGGACGCCGCCCTGACGGCCGGGCAAAAAGTGACCGCCTTCGGACTGGCCGCCTACGAGGACATGGGCTCTTCGATCCGCAAAATCGCGGGCGAGGTCGCAGCCGCGCCAACCGAGGACGCCCCGGCCAAGCTGACCGTTACCGCCCTGCCAGGCGAAGCCGCCTGCCCCGTCGTCACCGATGGCGGGCAAGTGGTCGGCATGCTGGCGGCCAAGCTCGACACTTTCAAGGACGGCGGCGGCGAGGACCGGTTCATACCCCTGAAAGATCTAGGCGTCTCGGTTAAGAAATTCTCCAAGGCCCCTCGCAACCGGTCCAAACGCGACATCGAAACCGTCGAAGCGACCGGCAATCACTTCATCATCTATGCCACTTTCGGCGAGAAACTCACGAAATGACACTTTTCTGATAGCGGCGACATGCATCTTTTTGAGAAGCCTCTTCAACGCACAATAAGAAAAGCGTGCGACAGCTTTTGGGAGCCACCGCACGCATTCTGCAGCCGGCCGACACGTCATGATTGGCCAGCCTGCTTTATTTGAAACACTTCTCTTTCAGGTGCGATGGGCCGAATCAGCCAATGTCACCTGCCTCGTTGATGGAACTGTAGATCTCGTTGGCCATCTGTCGCAGGACCGCGTCCAGGTCGTACAGGCTCCCATTGACGGCCATGCTATCGGTCGCTCGCAGCATATCGAGCACGCTGATTTCCGTGCCGTCGGCAACGCCGAAGGCCGCTCCGCAATCGCCGACGTTGAAGGTCGCCGCGCCCAGGCCATACTCGCTGACCAGGAAGCCGTAAGCCTCGGCCGTGGTGGCGGCCAGTGTCTCGTTGGTCACGTAGACGGCCAGCGCGGTCGCCATCACCTGTGCGTCGACCTTACGCGGACCCGTCTTGTTCTTGCCCTTGACCTTGGCCTTGAACAACTCGCGATAGAGCGAGGCGATTTCAGCATTGGTCATACCGTCAAGGTTGTGATCTCCAGCGTCGGCGCCGTACATATTCGGCAGCGTCGCGGCCAGCCAGGCACCCAGATTGGTCGCATCGGAGCCGCCGTTGAGCGCCTTGAGGAGTTTCTGGCCGTTCTTGTTCTGCCAGAAGCCGATCGTGGCGGTCTGTCCCGCAGCCACTTCGCCGCCGGCGACGGGTCGTTCGGCGAAGTTGTAGTTCATGCCATCGTAACCGGCCGTCAGGTTAATATTGGAATAGACATCGTCGCCGACCACGCCCAGCAGCACGTCAGGGTTCTCCAGGCCGTCGGCATAACCGGCCGGCTGGGTCTCGGTAACCGTGTAGTCGCCAGGTCGCAGATCGACGAAGGAGTAAATGCCGCCTTCGCCAGTCAGTTCAGAAAGGCTGACTGCATCGCCGCGATCGTCCGTACCGGTCAGCGTAACGGTTACATTGTCGATGGCTTTCTCGCCGAAGTTCACTTCGCCGTCGACGTTGAAGTCTTCGAACACGAGCCCTGACAGGCTGGCCGGGGCAAGTTCGCCAAAGTTGTAGCCGGTTGCATCCGCGCCAGAGGCGATTACGATTTCACTTATCACGTCATCGGCGACCGCGCCGCCGAGGCTGCCTGCCGAGTCGATCCCGTCCAGCAATCCTGCCGGCTGGGTTTCGGAGAGGCTGTAGGTTCCGGGCATCACGTCGGCGAACAGGTACGCTCCGTCGGCGTCTGTCACGGCCGACAGTGCGACTGCGTTGCCCTCGAAGTCCGCCCCGGCAAGTGCGACCGTCACGCCGGCCACTCCGGCCTCGCCGTCGTCCACGCCATTATTGTTCGCGTCGAGATAAACTCGGCCAGCCAGCGAACCCGGCTGGACAGGCACGAATTTGTCTATCGCGCCGATGACTCCATACGCGTAGCCAACGAAATTCTCCGCAAAGCTGCCCTCAAAGGTGGAGTCCCTTGCCGTAAGGACCATGCCAATGTCTTTTCCTTCGAAGAACGGCATGAGCGTCCCGCCGGTCGGCCTGAACCTGAAATCGTATTGATCGATGACCGTTCCGGTATCGAGATAACCGAAACCGATGATCTCTCCGGTCAGCATCGTGCCGCCGTATTGCTCCATCCCTTCGGAACGAAACTCGCCTTCGATGACCAGGTCAGCACCATTTGTGCCGCTGATCAGGTTGCCGTTTTGATCTACCTTAATCTCCACGATCAGGTCACGATACGCCCTGACAGATTCGATGGTTCCGTCTGGCATGACTACTGCGATCGGGGCAGCATTGACGAAAAATTCGTCGGTGGATGCAGTGTAGGTTTCGTATCCCCACGCGTCGTAGTACACATTGGGCGTATTGATCTCCGAGCCGACGCCTAGAAGCGACAAGAGGAGCCGATCTTCCAACTGCTCACATTGCGGAGGCGCGAACACTGCGTCGTGTGCGGAGCGAGCAGGCGAGCCAGCCTCGATACTCTTACGAGACGAATTAAACATAATACTTCACTAACCTTTCTGGAGCTCCTCCATGCCTCCTATTCCGCGCCAAGCGCGCGGACACCCTCCTTGGCTGTGTGTAGCGTTATCTAATCGGGTCGATTAAGACCGTCGACGCCGGAACAACATACCGCCGCCAACCGTCAGCAGAACCACTATCGAAGCGGGTTCCGGAAGGTAGAACGTATCGGCATAGCCGTTAGCGTTATTGTCAAAACTCTGGCCGAAAATTGGGTCGCCGTACTCGGCGTCTACGATGCTGACGCCCGACAGGATGATGCCGATTTCCTCGTCTTCCGGAGGCAGGCCTGCGCCGTTCTGCTCGAAGATGAATTCGAACAGGTCATCGCCGCCGAAGCCGAAATCCGTCAGCGTTTCCGACGCGAACAGCGTCTGCGGAAGCCCGCCAACCATACCGGTGACGGTCAGATCTCCACTCACGCCTTCGCCGGTCGCCTTGTCGATTTCCACCGACAGGTCGAAGATCCCGGGAAGCACCATCTCCGAACCCGTTTCGTTCCAGAACACTTCCATCGTCGTCCCGGTAGCGGTCAACAGCCCGGTATTTGCGTCTGAACCGGCAGTTGGATCGTACGTCACCTGGATCGCGATGGACATGGTTCGTGGATAGTGTTCGAAAGACAGGCCGATCATTTCCGCAGATGCGGAACTAACTACAGCACACATCAATACTACGGCCACTACGGGGATCAACGCGAAATTACGCATTGTCCGCCTCCTTCACTAATTTCCGCTCCAATACGAAGTGAATCTTCACTCTCCCGAGCCGGGCTCCCTCTCCTGCTCAAGGAATGCGCCCTCCCGAACGCTGAGCAATATTATAAGGTAAATACCTGATTTTGGCAACCTTAAAAAAACCAGTCAACAGCTGAAAACCAAGAAAGTTACGCACATCTTAATAATGCGTAGTGTGTTATCAATAATTACATCAGCGAACAAAATCAAGGTAATGACCACCGCCCCTGGCCGAAGCATCTTTCTGCTACTATATAAGACCTTAGAGCAGCCCCGCACACCCAAGTAACCACGGCGTTCATTTCGTGCCTCCGTTGGGTGCGTAATATAATGCGTGCGGCGGCTTGGGAGCCACCGCACGCATTCCGCGGCCGGATCATCTGCACGCCTGCCGGCGCCGCCGACAACAGCACGACCGCCACTATTTAAGTGTCAGGGCATGGCGAGTGAAGCGGCCCATGCCGTCAATCCATCTTCGCAGCTATCCATTGACGCATTCATCGCGTCGCGACCAATTCAGACGCTTCTAGTTGTCCAATATCGAGGGCGTCGCCTTCCTGAACATCTTCGTCACGTCGCCGGCCAGGGTCGGCTTTCTCGGGTCGATGTTCTGGATGGGCTGGCCCTTGGTGAAGTTGATTTGCCTGAGGTTCACCCAGATGACGCTCGGGCTCTTCGTCGAGTGCCAGTAGTACCGCCCATTGGTCAGGTCAGTCACGCTGGTCCACCATGTCGGGTAGGCGCCGGCTGCGTCTGGCGCCGCCGCTGAGGTGGCGCCGTACGGCACGGCTACGTTGCCGATCAGGCTCCAGGCAAACGCGACGGCCTCGAAGGAGTCTCTGGGCTCCGGCAAGTGTTGCAGGAAGTGCGTCGCACGCACGAAACGGTCCTGCGATGACACGTCGCCGGGCAGGTGCTCCTTGCCGCCGAAACTCTTGTAACGCTTGAGATTCTTCATCTGTTTGCTACGCGTCGGGTCATTGGTCATGACCTGCTGCGCCTTGCCGTGATGCACCATCATCTTGCCGTTGACGTATTCGATGATGGCCGAGTCGCCGGTGGCGTCTTCGAGCGCCAGATGCAGCGGAATTCTTTTACCCTGAACCTTGGTGGGCACGAACTGGAACGTCTCCAGAGCGGCCACTGCCTCCTTGACCGTCACGAAGTTGTCCAGGAAGTATCGAGCCCATTGCGTAGTGCCGATACCAGGCCGGCTGTCGCGTTTCTCGTACTGCGAGTCCTTCATGTACAGCACGTGAGCGGCCAGACCCTTTTCGTTCAACCCTTCGCTTTCAATAACATCCCATGCCGACGTTGCAATGCTGCCGTACTTGCTGGTCCACTTCAGTGAGTTCTCCCCGGCCTCCCCGCTGAACTGCAAGCCGCGCGGAAAGATCCAGATCTTCGGTTCGTCACTGCGAGTCCAGTCGAAACTGCGCGCCGTGACGACAGCCTTGTTGTTCGTGTTCCAAAGGATGCGCGAGTCGGCCTCTGCATCGACTGCCCAGCCGACCACGAGCCCAAACACCAACAGTGCCATAAGCCAATACCGTGCTTTCATGATAATCCCCTTTCTCGCCGGTGCCCTGTCCGGACACGCTAATTTAGCGGGCCCCTCTCGGCCCTTAAACCTATTCTAGGCCCCTCGGCAGCTTCGCAACGCCCCAATCGAACAAAGTCTGCAAAGTCTTAATTAGCAGCTAATTACGCGATGACTTTTCTCCATTTTTACCGGCATAGCGCGCAGCCCTCTAAACAAGCAAAGAAAAACTGCTCCCTTGGACGCTCGCGGCTGGCAAAATAATGGATGGCGGGTGGCAGGGCTTGCTCGTCAAGCCGTGTTGCCGGGGACAAAAACAGGCAGGCCTGCGGCGTCAGATAGACAGGTAAGGGGAGACGAGATGCGTCACTGGTTTTCGTAGCCCTGCTTGAGCAGGTCGTAGGTTTCCAGGGCGTCGGCTTCGTCGAGGACCGTGATGGCCATGCCGGCGTGGATGAGCACCCAATCGCCGACGGTTGCCTCGGGCACCAGTGCGATCAGCACGCTCGTGCGATGGCCGTCGAGTGCGACGGTGGCTTTACTGCCTTCGATGGTTTCTATCTGGGCGGGAATCGCCAGGCACATAATTTACTTCTCTTTCCGTTCGTCGCGTTGGGCGCCGGATCGGCGAATGCTCTCGCGTTTGCGGGCCAGTGCGACCACCGCCTGGCCGAGTGCGACCCCGCCATCATTGCACGGGACGGTATGGTGAGTCAAGACGTCGAAGCCGTCTGCTGAAAGTTCTTTCACCAGCGCGTCGGTCACGTGGCGATTGGCGAAGCATCCGCCCGAAAGAGCCACCACCGACAGTCCAGTTTCTCCGCGTGCCCTCCTGGCCGATGCTGCCAGGAATCGCGCTACCGTGTTGTGGAACTTCGCCGAGATCACGCCTTGCGGCTGCCCGGCGTCGAGGTCGAACACGACGCCCTCGACCATCGGGCGAAGGTCGATCTGGAACGGCCCGCCCGCCTGGAGCTCGAACGGGTACGAGTCGGTGACGGTCGAGTCGATGACGGCTTCGAGCTTCATGGGCGCCTGGCCCTCGTAGGTGTTTTCATCGGCCAGCCCGCACAGGGCGGCGACGGCGTCGAACCATCGGCCCAGCGAACTGCTCGGGGGGCAATGGGCGCCGACGTGAAGCGTTTCGATGGCGGCTTCGAGTTTTTTCTGCCCCGCTGCCAGCGGCAGCATGCGGGCCAGTTCGAGGCATCGGTCGCCGAACGTGTCGTACAGTGCTGCGATGGCCGGGCGGGAGGTCTGGTGTGCCGCCGAGTCGCCTCCGATGAGCGGCACGTAGCGCAGATGGCCAAGCCGTTCGTAGCCGACCCGGTCGGCGCGGAGCACTTCGCAGCCCCACACCGCACCGTCGTCGCCGTAGCCCACGCCGTCGCAGATCAACGCGATGGCCGGGCCGCGGT
>SDBV01002731.1_pt1 | contig 26369 bp, 27 predicted proteins | sample 2277081 | NCBI WGS metagenome assembly SDBV01 (sample SAMN10402039, study PRJNA504765) | marine sediment metagenome | isolation source: marine sediment core GS10_PC15, 223 cmbsf | place: Arctic Ocean: Southern Knipovich Ridge | collected 2010 | reverse complement strand
TCCTGTACACAAGCGATCATGGCGACAGGTTAGGCAGCCACTGGATTGGCAAAAGCAAGGAACCAAAGAAGAGCGACATTCGCGGTAAGGGAGCGCCGTACGCAAAAGCATTCAGGATACCCTTAATCGTGCGCTGGCCAGCTAAGATAAAACCAGAACAGATGTATGACGCCCTCGTAAGCAGCGTAGACCTGGTCCCCACCTTGCTAGACCTCGCAGACATGCCACCAATCGAAGGCATGCAAGGCGACAGCATGGCGGGTTGGTGCCTCAAGGGCGAAGGACCCGACAACAAGGCCTTATGGATCGGCCTACGCGATTGGCGCGCGGTGTGGGACGGCCGCCACATCTACGCACGCGGCAAAAGCTACAATCACCTCTTCGACCACGACGCAGACCCCCACGAAATGAAAAACCTACTTGATTCACCAAAACACGAGCACATCCGCAAAAGAATGCACAAGCTACTCATAGACTTAGCAAAAAAAGTCGAAGACCCCATGTTGCCCCAACTTCGGAAACTTTAAGATCGGGTTGGCCATAGCGTGAGCTGATACGCATTCCTCGTGCATACCCAAAGACTGAGCAAAAAAGGGACTGACCCCTGCGAAGCGAGTCCGCGAGCGTAGACGGGTCTGTCCCTTTTCTTGCGACCCAACCAGAAAAACTGCAACCACAATACTGCCCGTCTTCAGCGGACAACTCACCCTGTCAATAACCAGCCTCGCGTATAATCCCCCTCAAAGCCGCCGCCGACTTGCGCACCTCTTCAATCATGGCGTCGTCTGATTCAACCTTATATTCGATGTGGATAGATATCGGGCCATGAAAACCAGATTTGCGCATGATTGACAAGATCTCGACTATTTCAACACGCCCTTCACCCAAGGGAACCCAAACAGGCTTCGGCCCTTCACCCGTCACATAATCCTTAACCGCCATCATTTTCACTTTTGGTGCCATAAGACGCGAATTCGTTTGCCAAGAACCATAAGACCCTTCCACGGTCACATGCCCAACATCGAAATTCGATCCAAAATTGTCCGATCCGACTTCTTCGATCATTCTATAAAGGTCCCAAATCGAGCCGCCCACGTTTCTCATTCCCGAGTGATTGTGATAACCGGCCGTCATATCATACTTTTCAGCAACCTTCGCCAATCTGCGAAGCTGCCCCGTGAATTTAGCAAGCTGCGGTAGGATGTCCCCGTCCGTGTCATACTTCTGGCCGCCCACTCGGAAATATTTGATGCCCAGCTTCGAAGCAGCCTCCAAAATCGGGTGCGCATCAGGATCATCCCCATCAACAAGCTTTGTCGTAATCATTGGCACTTCCAAACCCTGCTTTCGGACAGCGGCCACAGCCTTTGGGAGGTCCGTCTTCACATTCTCGGGCAGTACATGGCCTCCTTTCCGAACTGGCATGTCAACCCCATCAAGCCCTACTTCCTTGCACGTTTTAGCCAGTTGCTCATAATCAAGAAACTGCAAGTGTTTCGAGAAAATGCAAACCTGTGGTTTCTTCCCGACTGCTGCTACGGCTTGAGTCTTCCCTAAAGCGCTCGCCACCGCCACGCCCGCCGCCGCTGCCCCAATAAACTGTCTTCGAGTCTGTTTCATCATCCGGCCTCCTCTTTGGTAAAAATCTTCATACTACAATCATCCAGAATCTGTGTAAGCTTCACGAGTTTTTATACTACCAACTCCGTAAGGTATTTTGTGACAACATTTACCCCCTCGTCTTTGCGGGCACCCCACCACCTCCGGCGCAGATTCGCAAAACAACACCAAGATCCGTAGGGTGGGCCTTGGCCCACCACCCCTAAGCGAGCCTCCCCCAACTCGTCATTGCGAGGAGGAACGACGAAGCAATCTACTGCCACTGGCCGAATCGCAACTCCTGAACAAATCAACTCTCCTTCCTCATCTTCTCTGCGCCACTGCGCCTCCGCGGGAGATAGTTTCCTCATTGTTTTCAATTCTTTGGTTGCGGCTATGCTGCGATGTGTTCTTCATGGTGATCATTAATTCTTGGTTGCCGCCTGTGGCGCGCTGTGCCGCTCTAAGCACTTCCTGCTTTTCATTTCTGCGGCGTTCTCTTCTTCCGTGCAAGCGGCCAAAGTTCAGATTCCGTCCGCGCACCCGCTAAAAGTTTCTCTATCTTGGTCACGATCTCCGGATTCTTTCCCGCGACATTGTCAGTTTCTCCAACATCTTTACGCAGATCGTAAAGTTCCAGAGGCTTGCCCTGCGCCAACCTAACGGCTTTCCAACGACCCATTCGCAATGCCTGCATATCGAAAAAATCCCAGTACAGATACTCATGCTTCTTCTGTTTAGCATCCTCACCCAACATCGCCGGCACAAAGGAAATCCCATCTATCCCATCAGGCGTCTGGGCCCCCGCAATTTCCGCGAAAGTAGGCAGAACGTCCCAGAACGCCGACGGATGATCGCTTTCGGTTCCAGCTTTGATTTGCCCAGGCCAACGAGCCATAGTAGGCACGCGTATTCCGCCTTCATAAAGGTCGCGCTTAATTCCGCGAAGCGGGCCGGAACTGCCAAAGAACGCCGGATCGTTGCCGCCTTCCTTGTGAGGGCCGTTATCGCTCGAAAACACAACCAAAGTATTGTCGTCAATGCCAAGCGACTTAAGCAACGCAAAAAGTCTGCCAATGTCCTTGTCCATCAGCGTTATCATCGCCGCCGTCCCCTTTTGAAATACAGGCCAATCCTCATTCGTATAAGGTCCATAAGACGGTACTTCCATACCGTTCTTGTCGCCCGTCTTACCCCCCTCGTTATTCGCATGCGGAATAGTCAACGCCATATACAAAAAGAAAGGCCCGTCCTTACTGCGCCTAACGAAATCCAAGCCCTCTTCCATTATCAAATCATGGCTGTATTGAACTCTTTTCGTCGCCTTACCGGAGCCCTGTGCGTCCTCATTCGGAACAACATTATCCAGTTGCACCCGCCCCTCGTTCTTAATAAGAAACGTCGGATAATAGTTATGCGCATGGCGCTGGTCGAGATAACCGAAAAAGAAGTCAAAGCCCTGTTTGGTAGGTACGCCATCGGAACCTTCCTGCCCCAGTCCCCATTTGCCAACCAAAGCCGTCGAATAACCCGCGTCTTTAAGTATTTCGGCCAAAGTGACGTCGCTTGGCCGAAGACCTATTTTGCCGTTGTTACGAATATACGCGTGCCCCATGTGATAACCAGTCATAAGCGCACAGCGGGAAGGCGCGCACACAGTGTTCCCCGCATAATGGTCCGTAAACTTTATACCTTCCCTCGCCATCCGATCCAGGTTAGGCGTTTTAATCTGCTTCTGACCGAAACACCCCAAGTCGCCATAACCCAAATCGTCCGCCAGAATATAAATAATATTAGGTTTGCTCGTCTCGGCCAAAACCGGCATAGTCTCGGAAAATCCCAAAGCCGCGGTTCCGGCCGCCACGCCCTTTAAAAAAGTTCTTCTCTGCATCACTAATGCTCCCTAAGCCGACAAAGTCGTTTATTGGGAAATGTTCCCCTGCCAATCAGAAGTAAAACAAGTGTCTCTTATACCATTCCTAAGACACAAAATAAAATCCGTCCTATCATGGGATTGCAGGAATTGACAATGCCTGATAGAATAGAGCATCACTTAACAAAGGGGGATCTTGAGAATGTTTGAAAAAATCAATGAAGCTGCCGCTGACTTGGCAAACACGAAGGCGGGGTGGGTAACACGGCGCGACGGAGCTGGTAACCTCGGCAAGGCCGCCGCAAAAGCGCTGGCCTCGCTTAACGGTTTCAAGGATGATCCAGACCGGGATGTACGCGCTACGGTTCTTGAAGCGCTTGGTGTTGCCAGTGCGTCATTGGCGGGAATAAAGCCTGCCCCTGGAACTATGGGGGAGATGCCGCTGAAAGAACTAGTGGCGGGGTGCGAGAAACCCGGGAAGCGGGACGTACAGGAAAACGAAAAGGGGTATCTTGTCACTGTCACCTTTGAAAGCGGCCGGAAGCAGTTTGTGCAAGTTTCCCGAATCGAGGAAAAGGGCCTTGGGATGGTGCTGGTGGAGACCGATTGCGGAAAAGCGTCGGAGGACGCATACGCATGGGCACTTCGCGCGAATGTAAAGCTCAGGCAAGGCGCCTTGGCATTGCGTGAAGTGGACGGTGAGGAACACCTAGTGGCCATGAATAGTTACATAGCCTCTGAAGCCACGCCAAAGGAGATTAAGGCTGCCGTCAAGGAACTGTCGTTTTATGCTGATTGGATTGAGCAAAAACTTTCAGGAACGGACGTATACTGATTATGGACACACATTACAACACCAAGAATTGTTCCATGGAAGGCTGTCAGGAGGTGGCGTTGAGCGGCACCGGCACGTGTTGGGACCATTTAGACGACAAGCAAGGTTTTGTTGAATCGCTCGAGCCCGGACGCATGATTGGTTTGTGGTTGGCAAAGATAGATCTGTCAAACAAGGACCTGGCCGGAGCAAACCTCGGAGGGACACGTCTATCCGGTGCGCGTTTAAGCGGCGTCTGTTTGAAGGGGGCACACCTTCGCAAGACTTTTCTCGACGGCGCGGACCTGACCGGCGCTGACCTCAGCGGCGCAAACCTCGAGTTTGCCGTTCTGGGCGGTGCCGACGTATCGGGTGCGAATCTGAGCGGCGCAAACCTGAAACGGGCAAACTTGGTCGGCACAAAAGGCCATGGAACGAATTTTACAGGCGTAAGCATGTTTTATTCCCGTCCGGGCAATGCCGATTTCCAAAATGCGACGTTTAAGGGTGCTGACATCGAGCGCGCGATATTTCGCAGGGCGAATCTTGCAGGCGCGGACCTCTCGGGAACTACGGGTACCGCAAACTTTGAGAACGCCAACCTTGAGGGAGTGACTAAATGATTTTCAAACATTTCCTGATCGATGTAAACGAGGTCAACGGATTTCTCGTGGCCTGTGAAGAAACGAAAGAGGCCATTTTGATAGATGTTGGCGAGTTCGACTCTGCAATTGATGCATTCATCAAGGAACATGGACTGAAACTCACAAAAATTTTCATTACGCACGACCATTTCGACCATACCGGCGGACTTGCCGAAGCGGCCAGCAGCCATGACGTCGAGGTTTTCGCGGGCAAAAGCAACGCAGGTAGCATTCGTGCTACAAAGGTTGGCCACGGCGACGAAATTCGTGTCGGAAACCTTGTAGGGAAAGTCCTCAAAACCCCCGGCCACACCATGGACGGCCTCTGCCTTGTATTTCCTGGGATGGTGTTTTCCGGCGACACGCTTTTTGCCGGTTCAATTGGAGGAACGACATCGCCGGAACAAGAAAAAGAAAGCATTGTTTCACACATCTTTTCCCTTCCGGACGATTACGAAATACATCCAGGCCACGGCCCATCAAGCACAGTGAAAGTAGAGAAGACGCTCAATCCATTCTTCTGCTGAGGCGCGGTTACTGTACGACCACGCCCTTTCCTGGCAGGACAACCTCAAAATCGACCACGTCGACGTCTTGTGAACTTCGTGAATCATGGCCAAGCGTCAGACATGCAAGGGTGTGTTTGCCCGGCTTCAACGGCAGCGATAGTCTGCTGTCCGGCTGGGATTTGCCGATATAGACGTCGTCCAGATACCAATGAATCTCGGATTCTTCGTCCAGCGACGTTTTCAGTTTGATACGATCGCCGTTACTTTCGCCGGTGACGACGTACTCGGCTTTGTCCGGAGGCCTCAGGATTTCCAGCGATTCTTTCCGAAGTCCGTTTCGCCTTTCAGCATCACGAACAACAGGTGCGCTTATCTTGGCAAGGTCCCATCTCCTTGCAGCGCCCGGCCATCTCTCGAATACTTCCGTCTTATCACCCACGACAACGGGATAGTGTACGTCGCACACCCGATGCAGGAACTGGTTGCGCGGTATTTTTTCCGTGTCCAGGTCTTTGCAGAAACGCGAAGCAGGCAGGCCGCTTTCAGCGCAGATTTGCACGCTGTGGATCTCTTCGTATACATCAGGCCAGGCGGAGACATCGGCTGCCGGAAGTTTTCGGAACATTTCGGCGGCCAAGGGCAATGATGCGCTTGAACCTACAAGATACGGGGATGGTGCTCCGTCGTTGTTGCCCATCCAAACTCCGACGACATATTGCCGGTTGAATACGAATGCCCAGGCGTCCCTGTGTTTAGACGAAGTTCCCGTTTTCCAGCATACCCGCGTCGTGTTTGCCAGCACAGGCGTGCCAGCGCGATGGGCTTCGTTGGGAAGATGCTGTTCGAGCATTTCGAATAACTTGATGCACGTGCCACGCGTGATAAGGCGTTTCGATGCACGCGTATCCGCAGGCTCGCTGACAGTTCTCAATTCACGGTACTCACCAAGATTCGCCAGCATGCAGTATGCCGCGGCCAATTCATCCAGACGGACCTCGCAACTGCCCAGCACCAGGCCCAGGCCATAATGTCCCGGCGACTGGGTCAGCGTGCCGATTCCAGCGTCTTCAAGAAAGGAGTAGAACGTGTCTGTTCCGATGCGCTCCAGAACCGTGATTGCCGGTACGTTCAGCGAACGTTTCAGCGCCTCGCTAGCCCTAACGAGGCCGTGGTATCGCCCGTCGTAGTTTTCAGGATCGTATAGGCCGTAATCGAGGCGGTCGTCAAGCAACATCTCGCTCGAATACAACTGTTGCTGCTCCATCGCCCACGCATACGCAAAAGGTTTTAGCGCAGACCCCGGCGAACGCAACGATGAGCATACATCCACCTGGCCCCCACCGGGTGTGCCGAAAAAGTCAGCCGACCCGACATGCGCAAGCACCGTTGCTGACGGCACGTCCACTACTATCATTGCAGCGTTGCCCACTTCGCCCAGGAACTTACCCAGATGTTGTTTCGTGAGCCGTTGCGCGCTTTCTTGAATTTCGAGGTCTATTGTAGTGCGGACGGTTTCGGTTTTTTTGTTTATCTGCATTGCAAGGTGCGGCGCGGCTTTCGGGAATTCATGCCAACGCGCGCCAAGTGAACTTCTGATAGCCTCGGCATAACGCTTCTCGGAAATATGTCCCTCCTCAAACATGCGCAGCAGAACGTGATTGCGCCGTTTTATTGCCCTTTGCGGGTGTTTCAGAGGTGCGTATGCGGTCGGTGCCTTGGGCAAACCCGCCAAAAGGGCAGCCTCGGACAAAGTCAATTCGGCGGCGGGTTTTCCAAAGTAGCGCAGTGCGGCCGACTCGCAACCCACCAGATTCATTCCGTACGGGGCATTATTGAGATACGCCTCGAGTATGTCGCCCTTGTCTGTTCTCACCTCGAGCCGCAACGCTTGCGTGGCCTGCTCGAGTTTGCTGAACAGAGAACGTTTCGAAGCATCCGACAGCTTCACTATCTGCATTGTCAGAGTCGAAGCGCCCGAAACAATTTGTTTGGAGCCCAGGTTCTGTCCGATGGCGCGGCACACTGCCAGCGGATCCACACCGGGATGGAAGTAAAAATGCTGGTCCTCAGTGGCCAAAGTGGCCTTTATCAGATGAGGACTCACCGCATCGAGGCTCTTAGGAAAGCACCACTGCTCTTCGTCGTTCAGAAACGAATACAGCGTTCTCTCATTCCGATCAAGTATGGATTGTGACGGTGTCGAGTCGAGATAATGCCCAGTGTCCATAGGCCACGCCATTAGAATAGCGAAGGCGAGACATGCCGTCACAAGGCATGCCGCGAAAAGCCTCACCGCCTTTCTTCGCGGTATGTGAAACCTCCACCGAATCTTGGGCATTCTCACCTTAAGTCACCTTTGACAGCAATACCTCGGCGACTTTCAATCCATCCACGGCCGCCGAGACTATCCCGCCTGCGTAGCCTGCGCCCTCACCAGCCGGATACAGGCCCTTAACACTGATACTTTCATACGAATCATCTCTCACGATTCGCACGGGAGACGAAGTCCTCGTTTCCACGCCTGTCAGAACTGCGTCCGGCGCAGCAAAACCCTTCAGTTTCCTGTCGAACGCCGGTATCGCCTCTTTCAGGGCCCCGGCCACATAATCGGGCAGACACCCTCTCAAATCGCACAATTCCACCCCTGGTTTGTATGATGGCTCAATCGCCCCTAAAGTTCCGGATGCTCGCGACAAAATAAAGTCACCAACAAGTTGGGCCGGTGCCCTGTAGTCTTTCCCGCCCAATTCATAGGCCCTTCTCTCCCACTCGCGCTGAAACTCCACTCCCGCCAGAGGGTCTTGAGAAGCAAAATCCGATGGTTTTACCCCTACCAGTAAAGCACTGTTTGCGTTTGCGCCACCTCGGGAATATGCGCTCATCCCGTTTGTCACCACGCAACCCGGTTCAGAAGCGGCCGCTATAACACGTCCACCCGGACACATGCAGAAGGTATAAACCGACCTGCCCGTGCTGCTGTGGTGTACAAGTTTGTAGTCCGCCGCGCCCAACCTTGGATGGCCTGCGCATGGCCCGAATTGCGCGCAATCAATGCTGTCCTGGGCGTGCTCGATGCGTGCGCCTATCGAAAAAGGCTTTGGCTCCATAGCAACGCCCTTTTCGCTCAGCATCTCAAAAGTGTCGCGTGCGCTGTGGCCGATAGCGAGAACGACGGAGTCAGTCTCTACGTGCTCACCGCCCTTCAACGCCACCCCGCGAACCGCGCCGTCTTCAACCATCAGGTCGGTTACCTGGCTTTCAAAACGCAGTTCTCCGCCAAGCGACTCGATTTTTTGCCGCAAAGCCCCCACGACTTTGATGAGCACGTCCGTTCCTATATGCGGCTTGTTTTTATAAAGAATGTCCTCGGACGCACCAGCTTCAACCAGTTCATCCAACACTTTCCGGCAACGGTTGTGGCGGTCCTTTATTTGCGTAGTGAGTTTGCCGTCGGAAAATGTGCCGGCGCCACCCTCGCCGAACTGAACGTTGGAGTCCGGATCAAGTTCGCCGCTCTTCCAAAAACGCGCAACGTCCTTAGCTCGCTGCTCCGCCCGCTTGCCACGTTCCAGCAAGACAGGCCGCGCTCCGTTCTGGGCGAGGAGCAAGGCCGCGAAAAGTCCGCATGGGCCTGCGCCAACTATCACGGGACGCTTGGAATTTCCCTGCGCAGGGACTACCCCAAGAGTTTCAGGCATATATTTTTTCTCAGGACTCTTGGCTACGTTCTTGCTGTGTGATTCGAGAATTGAGTCCTCGTTCTTGAGCTGAATGTCGAGGGTATACACGAAAACCACCCTGCTCTTCTTTCGCGCGTCCGTGGATTTCCTGCATATGCGCAAATCCAACAGATCACCATCGTCAATGCCGAGAATATCAACGACGCTCCGCCGCAGATCTTCCTCCGAATGCTCTATCGGCAATCTAATGTCAGTTATACGCAGCATGCTCAGTGCCCTGTCAATTGGCCCATCCGCTTCTCGCTCCCTTTACGTTCAATGTTCTTCCAATCAACCACACCCCCCCTCGTCATTGCGAGGAGGTACGACGAAGCAATCTACTACCGCTGTCCCAATCGCAACTCCTGAGCAGATCAACTCCGCGTCATCGCACAACCCCCTGCCGTTTCGACCAACTGCGGTCTTTGACCAAAAGTGCTACGGATTCAACGAATGCTTACCTTTAATTTCTTATCATGTTAATCTTGTAAATCTTGTCAAAAGTTCTTTCATTTTTCTTGTCGCGGCAGCCAAACTCAACCGGAAGTCCTTTCGTACAATAACGCATTGCCTTTTTTGCCTACGACCTCAATTTCATCCATAAGGCGAAGGCAATATGCCATCTGACGACACAACTGCGTTGGCTGGCCAGTCTTTTCCGCAAGGTCGGCCGTCGAAAATGGCTCCGCAACATCCGATGGAATCAGGTCGGCTAAATCCGAAGGCGTTTCAAAAAGACGACGCTCAACAACCTCCAACAGGCGTCTTTCCAAAGTTCTCCAGCCCTTGTTTCGATAACTTCGCTTTCCCTTATACAATCGCACCTCTTCTTCGTGGACCACAATCACCTCCAAAGAAAAGTTCGGATTGGTCATCAGCGCAGGAAACCTGATCAACTCGGTAAATACATGCTCGATACAACAGTGTTTGGGCGATTTTCTGCGTCCGAGTTTCTTTTTGCCGTCGGCCGCCATTTTGACCAGCCATTTCTGCGCCGCGACAGGATACACCAACCGCACCTCGTGCAATGCGCTCAGTCTTTTGAGTTTTCGCTTCAGGGCCGAGAAGTTGCGTGTCTGTATCTCGATCAGGAGACTTCCCCGGACGATGTCGATGAGGTAACCGTCTACCAACACCTCGACCTCGTCGCCGGGTTCCAGATACCATTGTTTAAGCGAAGCGTGCAGATGCTTCTCATTGAGGGTATTAATCTTGTTCAATTATTATTTCGTCCAAGCCCCGTTTGGGTACGTGATGTGTCCCGTTTTCGTCCCGCCAGTACTTGATGTCGCCGGATTCGTCCACGCGCTCCACGACGACTTCTTCTTTGGGTTTGCCCAAAGCAACTACCACAAGAATCTCATAATGGCTGTCAGTTAATCCTAGCACTTCCATCAATTGCGGCCTGCGAAGACTGCCCAACATGCATCCGCCAAGACCTCGTTCAACCGCGCCCAGCAGGATGCTTTGGGCCGCTATGCCATGGTCGCACACACTTTTCTTGCTAATCTGCGTGTCGCACAAGATCGTAATGTATGCTGCGGGACGCTCGCCTTCTTCAGGGCCATCCCAATCCGTCAAATATCCCGCCCAAGCCAGATTTTCAAATATTGCCGCGTTTTGTTCCGGCGTATGTGACAGCACGTACTTCAGCGGCTGCAAATTAGCCGCGGAGGGACTAAGGCGAGCCAAGTCGACTAATTGCCTCAGCAACGCCGGATCGATCCGTTCATTCTCATGAAAACGCCTATAACTTCGGTTCTTTAGCACCAAATCCTTGAGCATAACGTCACCTTTGCTTGACAGATCCCACCGACAAAAGTCTCTCAACCCGTCTTTGCTAACCCCGCACCGCCTTCGGCACAGATTCATAAAACGACATGAACCGCGTCAACGCAAATCATCAGCAAAACTACCCCAACCCGTCATTGCGAGGAGGAACGACGAAGCAATCTACTGCCAGTGTCCTAATCGCAACTCCTGAACAAATCAACTTCAACCTACCTGTCATCTCGAACCAAAGGGAGAGATCTCTTCACCAAACGCCTCATGTCCTTAGCAGAAAAAAGTGCGTTCCATTATCCTTTTGCCGGGGAAACCTTGACCTAAAACAATTTCCTCCAACTGATTATGTGCCATGCCATATCGAACGGTCAAATTGTGTCTGCTACAATGTACCTATGAGCAGATTCTTGCTAGTTGGACTGGACGGCCTCGAGCCCAGTCTTGTCGAGAGATGGATGGATGAGGGACGGCTCCCCCATCTGGCCAGTCTGCGCGATGCCGGTTCGTTCATGCCTTTGGCCAGCACCGTGCCACCGGCGACTTTTCCGGCCTGGACTTCATGCGCCACCGGCGTGAATCCCGGACGGCACGGCATCATTGACTTTACAGAGATGGTTCACGGCGAGTACGCGATCCGATTCATAAACTCGACCTTCCGCAAAGTACCCGCTATCTGGAAAACGCTTTCCGAAGCCGGCAAGCGCGTTGGCGTGCTTGGAGTGCCCGCCACCTATCCTCCCGAGGAACTCAACGGATTCATGGTTTCAGGATTCGATTCACCGGTATGCACCAGAATCGACAAGTCCTTCGTCTACCCGGAGTCTTTGTACGAAGATGTAAAAGATTGGCGATTCGCCGATTTCCAGGAGACGAATATAGGTCTGGATTGGCACGACAAAGCCCTGCCGAAATTGATCGAAGGGATTGGTATCAAGGAAAGAATCGCTACAAAACTTCTGAAACGTGAGGCCTGGGATTTCTTCATGCTTGTCTTCGGCGAGTCCGACACCGTAGCGCATCACTTCTGGATGTTCCACGATCCCGATTCTCCTCGCCACAGACCCGGCAAAGAGGATGCCATCGCCCAGGTGTATGAACGGCTGGACGTAGCGCTTGGAAAACTAATCGAAACCGCCGGTGAAGGTGTTACGGTGGGAGTCGTATCGGATCACGGTTTCGGCGGAGCGGGCACGGGTATAGTGCATATAAATAACTGGCTGGCTGAGCAAGGTCTTCTAAGTTTTTCAAACGCTAATTCCAGTTTCCTAAAAAAACTTGCGCTTACCTGCGTTCCGCCAAGTCTTCATGGCACACTGTTCAGACGTTTTCGCTCGATGGCCGCCAAGGCCGAAAGCGGTTCGCGTTTTGGCGGGATAGACTGGTCCGCGACAAAGGCGTGGTCAGAAGAATTAAACTATTTCCCGTCAGTCCGCGTGAACCTCAAAGGCCGCGAGCCTGATGGCGTTGTCGAGCCAAATAACTACGATGAGTTTTGCGATAAACTCTGCCTCAAGCTCGAAAAATGGACTCCCATTGCCAAAGCATGGCGCAGAGGCGATGTGTATTCGGGTAAGTACGCTTCGTCCGCACCCGATATCATACTGGAACTAGCCATGGAAGACGGATATTCGCATTCATGCCTGCGCAGCAGAGGCGGGCCTTCGTTCAGGAGACTGCGCGAAGACGAATACTTAGGCGGAAAAGAGCGCGGGATGAACGGCAACCACAGGCCAAACGGATGCTTGTTCTTGTCCAAGCCGGTTTCAAAAGCCCAAGCGCGCATCGAGGACATCGCCCCGACAGTGGCGGCCTGTTTGGGAGTGCAGGTTCCTCCCATGGACGGCACAAGTTTGCTTACCAGCGAAGACAAGGGGCTGCAGCCCCTTGCCTCAGATAAAGAAGAGACCCCATATTCACGCGAAGAGGAACAAGCAATCGAGGAACGCTTGAAAAGACTGGGGTATTTTTAGTGAGCACCTCGATTGCAATGCTTGCCGCATGTCCTTTTCCAGTCCCCCAAGGCTCCCAAGTGCTTCTAAAAGACACAGCTCTCGCCCTCAAGAGGATGGGACACGACGTTCATCTTGTCGTTTACGGATACGGTATTGGGGACGACCACAGCGGACTGACAATTCACCGCTGCACAAATTTCCCAGGTGGCCGGAAGACCTCCGCAGGCCCATCGCTGATGAAACCGTTTCAAGATTTGGCGCTGTTGTTCACATTGCACCGCGTGGTCCGGGAACAGAACATCGACATTGTTCACGCGCACAACTACGAGGCTTTGGCTGTTGCGCTTGCCTCAAGAAAAAGGCCGATAGTCTACCACGCCCACAATGCCATGGCCGACGAGTTGCCACATTACTTCAAGACGAAGAAGCTTCCAAAAAAGTTTGGAAAATGGATGGACAGCACTTTCCCCAAACGCGCCGACCACGTCATAGTACACCACACCCGCCTCGGCACTTATCTCTCCGACGAATGCGGATGTGATTCATCAAAAATTTCCGTCCTTCCTCCGCCAGTTCAGGACGGCCTCTTCGACAGTCCAAAACTCGACGACGCACTTCCACCAGTCCTCTACACAGGAAATCTCGACTCCTATCAGAACCTATCATTACTAACCACAGTCATGAACAAAGTCCGAAAGAAGATCCCCGAATCAAGACTAATTATCGCCACGCACTCCCCGACAAGGGGCTGCAGCCCCTTGCTCAACGCCGAAGTTATTCACCTCAAAGGTCTGCAAGACTTCAAGCAATTAATGGCCAAAGACGCCGTATTTGTCTGCCCACGAGTCTCATGGTCCGGCTATCCAATAAAACTCTTGAACGCCATGGCCGCAGGAAAAGCCATCGTCGCATGCAAAAGCGCCGCCTATCCCATCTCGCATCAAGAGAACGGTTTGATCGTGGACGACGACGATGCGCAGGCTTTCGCAGACGCCGTCCTCAAGCTCATGGACAACCAAGAACTACGCAAAAAACTGGGAACAAATGCCCGAAAAACAATCGAAGAAAAGCACTCCTACAAAAAAGTCGGCGCCGAACTCGAACGAGTGTATGAGGACCTATGTTAGGAAGGCTATCGCTTCCTTCTGGGACCTCGGCTTTGTTGGCGCGGCCATTTTTATCTCGTTCCCATGGTCCTCCGTGGGAATGCATATTCCGACGCTCCAGCGTCGGGAAGGTACGCAAGCAACTACAGGCAGAAGCAGTCAAGTTTTGGTCTCGTGAGACTGGGGAGAAAGTGGATTGAACGTAGCGCGTCGTGAGTGGTCTTGACGCTGGAGCGTCAAAGTATGCATTCCCACGCTGGAGCATGGGAACGAGAAAGTCCGCTCGAGCTGGATGAGCCAGAAACATTTCCCTGTTTTCCAAAAACTGCAGACCTGTGATACAATATATTTGTTGATAAAGGAGCAACTTGAGATGGTTTACACAGGGCACGTGAAGAATGGGGTCATTCTTGTTGACGGCCCTATCGAGCTGCCGGAAGGCGCCCTCATCAACTTTGAGATAGCGTCGGAATCGGAAGCACTAACCGCTTCAGGCCTGACCTTTGCGGAACGCTTTGCTGAGGTTATGGGCAAAGCGCAGAACCTTCCTGAAGACGCAGCCGAAAGTCACGACCACTACCTGTACGGCACACCCAGGAAATAGACGTGGTATTCGCCGACATGTCCTTTTACATGGCCTTCAGCAATCCCAAGGATACATGGCATGAAGCTGCCAAGTCTTTCGCGCTGAATTTTTCCGGCACATTACTCACCACCGAGTTTGTTCTGATCGAATTTGCCAACCATCTTTGCGCGCCCTGGACAGGGCCTTGTTTCTTCGCTTCCATGAAATGCTTCGGGAAGATGCAAATACCAGCATTGTCACGGCATCTTCAGAGCGCATACAGGACGGCTTGTCGCTTTACGCGGAGCGTCCCGACAAAGGATGGTCGCTGACCGATTGTATTTCCATTTCCGTGATGCAAGAACGCGGACTTACCGAGGCATTGACAACTGACCACCATTTTGAACAAGCCGGATTTAAAACCTTGCTCAAATCTTGAACTCAAGGGTGCCGTTCCGTTTCTACTGTTGAAGTGTTCGTGTTATAATCACAGATACAAAAAGAGGACACCTTCAAATGGTTCAGATTGAAGTTGACAAAGAGGCAATTGTTGCATTTTGCAAGCGCAACCATATCCGGAAACTGGCGCTGTTTGGTTCGGTATTGACTGAACGCTTCGACAAAGACAGCGATGTAGACGTGTTGGTTGAATTCGACCCGGAACATATTCCCGGATTGTTCGAGGTTGTGGACATGGAGATGGAGTTGTCCGGCATCATTGCCCGCAAGGTTGATATGCGCACACCTGAAGACCTCAGCCGCTATTTCCGCGACGAAGTCGTGCAACACGCCGTGGTGCAATATGCCGCGTAAACAAGACCTGGTACGCGTCCGTCATATTCTGGATGCTGCACAAGAGATAGTCCAATACACAGTTGGCAAGACCCGGGATGACTTGGGAACTGATCGGCCTTTACAACATTTGCTTCTTAACAATATTGCTATCATTGGTGAAGCGGCTTCAAAAACAAGCACAGAGTTTCGCTCTCACCACGCCGATTTCCCTTGGCGTCAAATGATTGGGATCCGAAATCGTGTCATCCATGCTTATTTCGACATTAACCTAAGCATCATTTGGCAAACGGCAACACAAAATATCCCGCCGATCATACCTCTGCTCGAGAAGCTCTTGGAGGAACACAACTAATCCGTTCAATAACAGAGCGCCTCTTCAAGCAGCATTTTCTTGATGCTCAGGTTCGTCTTCATGACTTCGAGGAAAAAGTCGAACAGACTTTCGTAATAACCTGCGCCTTTTCCGCTGGGTTTACCGTGAAATGCGCGAACGTTTTCTAAGACGGAGGAGCCAGTCGTCACCGTCTTCCGGTGCTTTCAAGTCCGTACCGTTTGGGGTAGACCCGCCGAACCTGAGGTCATTAGTATCCTTGGCGTTGATCCATTGCACGCGATAGGGGCCATTTTCAACTTTAACGCTTACGGTTCCGCCGGACTCCAGGTACACCAGGTACTCGCGGCCAGGATCGGCCAGGCAATAGCCCTGATCCACTATGTCCTGACGAGGTTTCATCGTTTGAAACGGTACAGTCTCGAAAAAGTCCCACACCCGTTTTATTATGTCGTGGCGATCCTGGTTGCGCTGCTCGAGTTCCAAGGATCCGCTGAAACCGGACGATGAATTGCCTTCCATATCGCCAAAGTTGAGCACCGCGGCCGACATCTGGATGACAAACACGTTCTTTCGCAGGTCGGTGTTTGAATGAAGCTCCTTATGATATTTGTTCCCCGCCCACAAGGTTTCCTGAGCGTACAGAGGTTTTCCCGGATGGTGGTTGCCAAGAAGGACGCTGCTCAAACGGGCCCGGTCGACCGTTTTCGGACCTTGAAGTGTTCCATAGGTACTCCATGCCGAGTCTTTATATGGGTCGTCGCCGGTTGCGTTGTGTACCGACAGTGGATGGCCGAAGACATCCAGTCTCTTTATCAGGCCACCCAAACGTCCCACGTCATCCTCTGAAAGAAAGTGCTTCTTACCTTGGTTCGGTTCGGGGCCCGCCACGTTCAGTAGAATGTTCCAATAAGATCCCAGGCGGGCAAGTACATAACGCACATAGAGTTCCTGGTCAGCGGCGCTTCGAGGAAAGTCCGAGTCGCGTCCAAAGAATCCAGCAAAAGGGAACACCATAATGCGCCGTTCCGACAAGTCATCCAGGATAGTCTCAAGTTTTCCAAATTCGGCCGGATTTGGCGGCCATAGGTCCGGCGTATCCCATCCTTCCCCACGTCCTTCAGATTCGCGGTTCAGATAATGGCTTGCAACGGAAAGCATGTTGTACCCTTGCTTCCCTGCCCAATCCAGAAAGGCCGTACGTTTCGCATCGGACCAGTTGTCCGCGAAGAACCGGTCGCCTACGTGCAGGCTTCGAAGCAGCAGCGGACGGCCAGTGCTGTACCCAAACCAAAGTGGATTATCCGGATCTACAGTGAGCATTCCGGGAAGCCCCGATGTTTCGCATTCAAAGCTACCCTCTATGCCTAGCGCACCGTCCGAAAACTGCGCCTCGTAATGCCAAGTACCCAATTGGCCGGGCATGAATCGGATACGCCACACATCCGCGCCGTCATGGAAACCCCAGAACTTGACCGTGCTGCCATCCGGCCTTGTGAAGCTGACATTCAACGAAATGTCGCGGTACGGATCCGAATAGGGCCGGGCGTTCCGCACAAACGCCTCAAATCTTCCCCACAATGCAACGCTGCCTTTGGTTGTTTTTCCTGAGTTACCTTCTGCCACCGCGCTCTGGGCTACGGCAATAACGAAAAGAATAAGCATCAAATAACTTAACGATTTCTTCGACATCATGTGCGTGGTCCTCACTAATCTCGTGCAAGATTCCCGTATAAACCCCACTGTTCCCTCAGAAAGTGGCCTCTCAGTGAGTGTATTCATTCTTGCCGCTAACGTCAATACTCTTTATTTCTACTGAGGACATTGGCTAATAGACCACCAGCGGTTCCGGCCTATCGCATCCTTCTGGACCCTCGGCTTGTTTGATGCGGCCGCTTTTGAGGTTGAAAAATTAAACCCTATATGGTAGTATTAGAACATGGAGAAGCGAAGGGCCCATTACTCGTTGTCGCGCGTTAAGGCGCTCATTGAGGAGGGCGCGTACCGAGTGACGCGGACGGCGTATGCGGTGTGCGGCACGCGATTTCGGTTACGTCGAGGCCTCCCAGTTGGCTGAATGTGTGCTGGGACTTCAGGTCAAGGATCTCTACAAATCAATGACCACGTTTCATGATTCAACGCTTTGGCAGGATGTCTACCATCCAAGAATTGAGGGGGCGCCTGCGTACGTCAAGGTACAGATAGTGGATGACACCACCGTTGTCATCTCCTTCAAAACCTCGGAGGATGATTGATATGCGTGAAAAGAAATGGATCGACTGCCCTGCATGCGGCGCTAAGAAGAGCATGCGCAGGAAGAAGGGCCAGGAGGAACGATTCAATCCCTGCGGCTATCCGCCCTTGGATGTTTCGGGCCTTGATGGCCAATTCTGCGGGTCTTGCGCAGAAGGGTTCTGGTCCCTGAAATCGGAGCGGCTTATTGCACGCCTTCTTGCGGAACACATGGCGCAACACGACGCGACGCGTGTTGTAGCGGCAGAACTCGCCAGCGTTCAAGAAGCGGCCAAAGTTATGCATGTGACGGTACAAGGCGTTCACAAGATGATGAAGGAGGGCCGATTGCGCTACGTGGTCGCAGGTGGTTCCCGTTTGCCGATACGCAAAGATCTCACGGAGAAAGCCAGGGCGAGACAGCGCGCGTCTGCGTGAGACAAGCTTGATATACGTGTTTGGTAGCAGAAAGCCAGTTTTTGGGCCTACCGCCGCTTTCTCGGCCCCCGGCTTCGTCGGCGCGACCGCTTTTGTTTCGAGGGATTGGGACTTCCTTTTTCACGATGCGGCAGGTCGCCATCGGCTATCTTTACGCGCTGCCTAACGGCTTTCACATGCGCGTCCTGTGCCGAGTTGTAACTTTCGCATCGAGGGCACTGCGACAAGGTTTCCGCCTGCTCGTCAAGGTACGTGTACGCACAGAACGTGCAACGCCACAAGGATTGCTTGGCAGTGTCTCGTTGATACTTGTGAGACGACATTTCCGTGTATATCCAGATTATGACCGCTATTGTGAACAGTATTCCTCCATACACCACGATCGCGTTTGTTAGCGTAATCTTAATCATTCAATATTCTCCGCGGCTCGGATTATGAGCGTGGCGCGCTGGTCCCGTCCGCTGTCAATAAGCGGTTCAAACCTGTATTTTTGAATGGCTATTCCGATAGAAGTTACCAGGTCGGCATCATCAACTTCCGGGGTCATGACCTCGACGACTTTCCCCTCGGCATTTATGCGTAACATGAAAACAAGCGATCCGGGCAATTCCTGTGGCCCAAGGTTCATGAGGGCCCTGATCTGGGTTGCACTTATCAGCAATCGGTTTTTAGGCTCCGACATCCATTCGAGGTAAGCTTCAAAACCCAGGGCCGGACGGCTGATAGGTTCGGGACTTTCGCCGGGCCCCGGCATTTCTTGGGAAGAAGCCAGCCGTGAAATGGTTTGCCCAAGGCTTTCCATCTTCTCTCCGAGTTTGGCCCATGAATCTTTTGGGCCCGTATCAAAAAAGCTGTCGAAGCGTGAGGACAGTTCAAGACTTTCTCTTCTAATCTTGAGACGATCAAATTCGGCAAACTCTATTGTGGGCAACTCCACTGGCGGCAGCAAACTCCAAGGCGCCTCCCACGAATCCGCCCCGTCTTCAGATTCAAAAGTCTTATCAAGGGCGGTATCGGGAGAAAATGACCTTAGCACTTCACGACCGGAAGGCCCTGCTATGAGACGCGAATCGGGATCGACAATGGAGAAAGAGTAGAACTTCGCATCATAGCGCGGGAATATAATCACGATAGTGAACACCGTCACCATCGAAAAATGGAACAGCGCCGAAAGTGTGAATGAAAGGATAAACACGCGGCTTTCGCGTGCCATGGCGGGCCTCACTTATTCTCAGTAGGGGGCTGCGCCCCGATGCTGAAGCGTTCTATGCCTACGCTTGTGGCAATTCCGACAACTTCGACGAGCCTTCCAGTCGTCACGCTAGCGTCTGCGCGAATCAGAAGTGTAATGTCCGGTTTTTCCGCCCTTCGTTCGGCCAGAACCTGGGTCAGCTCTGCCATGCTTGCAACCTCGATGCTGTCGATGTAAATGCGTCCTTTGTTGCCGGGGCCGTTCAGACCATAAGCGAGCGTAACCGAAATATCCTTATGCTCCAAGGCCGCCGCCCCTTTGGCTTCGGGCACCTCGATTTGTATCGAACTTTGCACCACAAAGGTTGACGACAGCATAAAGAAGATCAGCAATTGAAACACGACGTCGATTAGCGGCGTCAGATCGAGGTTGGCGCGAATCTTGTTCTTCTTATTTTCAACGCGGAAGTTCAATGCTCTAAATCTCGCAATCGTCCCGGTTCTTTGTCAGCAGTTCCACCAGTTCCGAGGAACTTATTTCCATTTCATGCACCATTAAGTCAACGCGGGTAACAAAGTAGTTGTAGACGACCAGGGTGGGTATAGCCACCGTCAAACCAGCAGCGGTTGTAACCAGCGCACTGCTGATGCCTTCCGCCAGATCCGAGGGATTAACAAGCCCTTTCTTGTACTGGATTTGCGCAAAAGCCTGGATCATGCCCGCCACGGTGCCGAGCAGTCCCAGCAGTGGAGCAATGTTTGCGCAGGTGGCCAGCGCCGACAGGTAACGTTCCAGCCGCGGTATCTCGAGCCGGCCGGCGTCCTCGATGGCTTCCCGGATGTCCTGCTTGCTCGCCCTGTGCTTCAGAACGCCCGCCTTCATTATCCTGGCCACGGGAGCGTCCATATCGTCGCAGAACTCAATAGCCTCCTGAGTCTTGTTCTGCTTAAGAATGTTACGCATGGTGTCCATAAACTCGCGAGTGTCTATTCTAGCCTTTCGCAGCACTATCATTCGCTCGATGGCTATCGCGAGTGCAATAAGTGAGCACAAGCCTATTGGCCACATTAGTGGCCCGCCACGGAAGATTACTTCATAAATTTCTTGGCCTTGACCTGGCACGGCGTATATACCCTTTCTGTTTAGTTGTTTGCATCAATGGCAAACGAGTGTTCCCAGACCTTTGTCCGTGAAGATTTCCAGCAACAAAGCATGCGGCACGCGGCCGTCGATTATGTGGGTCTTGTTGACCCCGGCTTTCAATGCCGTTATTCCTGCATCTATCTTCGGAATCATGCCGCCCGCAATTATCCCGTCTTTTTTAAGTTGGTCTACGTCACCGCATCTCAACTGATGAATCAAAGTGCCCGGATCGTCCTTGTCGCGCAATAGACCGGGCATGTCCGTGAGAAAAACCAGTTTCTCAGCTTTCAGTGCAGCGGCTATTTCACCGGCGGCGGTGTCGGCGTTTATGTTCCACGTTCCGCCACTCTCATCGGTCGCTATCGGCGCTATAACCGGAATGACCCCCGAATCGGCCAATACGTCAACAACATTCGTTCTCACATTCGTTATTGTTCCAACGTGGCCAATGTCTTTGCCGTCATCAGTGCTAATCCGTTCAGCGTGCATAAGGTTTCCATCTTTGCCGCACAATCCAACAGCCGTGCCGCCGTTTGTATTCAACAGAGACACAATGTCCTTGTTAACATTGCCCGCAAGAACCATTTCGACTACTCGTATTGTGTCGTCGTCAGTGACGCGCAGCCCCTTGTGAAACTTGGACTCCATGCCCATTTGTTCGAGAGTGCTTTTTATCGCCGGACCGCCGCCGTGTACGATCACCGGCCGCATGCCGACGTATTTCATGAGCACTATGTCCTTCGCAGTGCTCATGCGCAGTTCAGGATCGATCATGGCTGCGCCGCCGTACTTGACCACGACAGTCTTACCCGCAAAATCCCGAATATACGGCAAGGCCTCTATAAGGACTTTTGCCTTTTGGATTAATTCCTGCATAGCGAAGTCTCTCGAATCATGTTCTGTAATCGGCGTTGATGCTTACGTAATCGTGACTCAGGTCCGATGTCCAGAATACAGCAGTTCCCGGACCGTTTCCAACTTTGACGCCGATTTTGAAATCCGCTTTCTTCATAACCGCTGCCGCGTCAGCTTCTTCATACTGCGCTGCCAGGCCGTTTTTGAGCACTTGAACATTGTCCAGGCAAATGCAAAGGTCGCTTGGCGCAAAATCCACACCCGCATAACCCGCCGCACACGCAAACCTGCCTATGTTGGGATCTTCGCCAAAAAAGGCCGTCTTGCAAAGCTGGGACGTAGCGATAGCCTTCGCTATAGCCATTGCATCATCGTCGCTCTGAGCGCCGGATACGTCAAGCTCGACAAACTTAGTCGCGCCTTCGCCGTCTTTAACGAGTTTTTTGGCCATTCCCTGGCATAGATCGGTCAAGGCCGCGCTAAACGCATAGCAATCGTCCGAGCCAACGGCGATGGCGGCAGTTTCCGATGCCCCATTAGCCAGACACAGAACCGTATCGCTTGTGCTCATGTCGTTGTCAATGCAGATCCTGTTGAAAGAAACATTCACCGCATCCCGAAGCAACCCTTGGAGCAATTCCGACCCGATTGAGGCGTCCGTTGTGATAACGCATATCATTGTCGCCATATTGGGCATGATCATGCCCGCGCCTTTTGCAATTGCGCCGAGCCGGACGCTGCCGCTGGAAAGCTCAACTTCTACGGCCATCTCTTTTGGCACCGTGTCAGTTGTCATGATCGCCCTTGCAGCGTCGAGGCCGCCTGTTTCGCACAGCTCTTCCATGCACGCGTCGACACCCTTGGCAATTCGCTCCATAGGCAACATTACGCCGATCACGCCAGTGCTGCATATACAAACCTCACCTGATTCGACCCCAAGGCCGCCCGCTATCCGCTCCACCGTAGTTCGCACATCATTTGCGCCCTGTTCTCCGGTGCATGCGTTAGCATTGCCGCTGTTGACGAAAACGGCGCGCGCCTTGCCCCTATCGCAAACGTCCTTGCTCCAAACCACCGGCGGGGATTTCATGACGTTCTTCGTAAAAACACCCGCGACATTTGCCGGCAGGTCGCTGGCAATAAGCGCACAATCTTTCTTGGTCGATCCAGTTTTTATCCCGGCGCCAACACCCGAAGCCTTAAAGCCTTTCGGAGCCGTAACGCCGTTATCAATACACTTCATATTCTTACCTTCTTAAGGGGCCATCCCAGGGAAGTTCAGGCCCGTTTTTTCGTCCAGTCCAAATGCTACGTTAAGGCATTGCACGCCCATTCCCGCCGTGCCGCCCACCAGATTGTCAATCGCGCTCACCAGCAGCAGATTGCCCGTTCGCTCATCCATCACCCAGCCAATGTCGCAGAAATTAGAACTGCGAACATGGTTAATGTCGGGAATCTGTCCTTCAGGAAGCACCCTGACAAAAGGCTCGCTATCATAACACGACAAGATACCGGCCACGTCGATCTCCTTAGTCGGCCTGACCGTTATCGTGCTCAAAATGCCGCGCGTCAATGGAGCCACATGCGGCGTGAACTGCACCATGACTTCCCCGCCCAGTTCCTGCTCAATTTCCGGCGTATGCTGGTGTATGGCCAAACGGTACGCTTTAATGTTTTCGTTCATATTCGGAAAATGGAAAACTTCATTCGGAGATCTTCCCGCGCCCGAAACACCCGTTATCGCATCCACAACTATAGGAACCGTCGGCTGAGCGGCACTAACAAGAGGCCGCAACGGCGTTATCACACTAATCGGAAAACAACCCGGAACCGCCACAAGTTGCGCATCCTTAATCTCGTCACGATATGCGCTAACGAGGCCGTAAACGGATTCCTCCACCAATTCAGGACACTTGTGTTCGGTATTGTAATACTTCGAGAACACCTCAATGTCCTTGATTCGGAAATCCGATCCCAAATCCATCACTCGCGCCCCAGCCTCACGAAGCTTCGCCACAAGGTCCATCGAAACATTGCCAGGTACCGCTATGAAGACCACGTCGCACTTTTCAGCCAATGCCTTCGCGTCAAAAGTTTCAAACACAAGGTCGCTGATTTTGCCAAACGCAGGAAGCGCTTCATCAAGCCTCTTACCGCCCTCGACTTCCACCGCCGCAACAAGCTCCGCCTCCGGATGAACGCAAAGCAGCCGCATAAACTCCCGACCGCCATATCCAAGCGCCCCAACCATTCCAACTTTTATCATCTCAAGGTCATCCTTCCAGATTATCAGGTGTACTCTGTAAAATGTCGCGTGATTATAGCCGCCTGAAGAAAAGGCAATCAACTATCCTTATTTGTGTCCAGCTGGCTTTGTGTTAGAAAAATCTTTGTCCCTTTCACCGCCATACATCCCATCCACCCGCCATACCGTCCATGTCGTCCATACCGTCCATGTCGTCCATGTCGTCCATATCGCGCCAACCGCAACTCCTGAACAAATCAACTATCCGTCCCCTTCTTCTCTGCGCCTTATGGGCTCCGTCAAGAGACCACGCCTTTGCGGGAGATAATTCTTTGGTTGCCGCCTGTGGCGCGCTACGCCGTGCTGTGCTCTTCATGTTCTTCATGGTAAGCATTCATTCTTCCACCAAGCAATTCCCTAAATTCAAATAGCTTTGCTATAATCCACCGAAACAAAAAGTGAAACAGAACCTTTACACACTATGAAGCGGATGGGGATATTGGTTGATGAATCTTCTCTCTTTAGGCTTGCCTTTTGCCACGCAGCAACGCTCACCCCTGCAACTGCCTCACGCCATAGGGGGGCATGAAATAAGATCCTTGAAGGAACAAAGCGCGCCTGGCGAAGCGGACTTCGCTTTCTCCGCGGAAGAGACAGCAACGGACGTTCTGGATAGAATTGCCAAAGACTGGCGACCTGATGCGTTAATCTGCTGGCAGCCCGAACTTTTTCCGCCTCCGCGCGCAATCGAGTCCAGCCCTGTCACCACCGTGGCCGTCATTTCGGACTGGAATCTTTACTATCCGCAGCTCCAAGACAACATGGCGCGCTACGACCATGTGCTTTGCGACAAGCTGGGAGAAAAGAAACTGCGCTTGTACGGCGCAAAGGCGCAACACCTGTTCCCCGTATACTCCCAAAACCCAAGCGTACATACGAAAATGGATCTTGAAAAGGACATTGACGTCGTATTTGTCGGAAATCTTAACCATGCTATACACGTTGAAAGAGGCAGGTTTCTGGAAAAAATCGCCGCTTTATCCGGCAAGTATCGCGTTCAGATTTGCGCGGGACATTTCGGCGAAGAGTATGCCACGCTCATAAACCGCGCAAAAATCGTCTTCAATTACTCTGTCAGGCGAGAACTGAACTTGCGATGTTTCGAGGCTATGGCCTGTGATTCGCTCTTGTTTTTGGAACGTGACAATCTTGAAGTGTCTCAGGTATTTCAGGATAGGCAAGACTTGGTGTTGTATGGCGAGGACGATCTGGTCGAGCTTGTCGAATATTATCTGGAACACGACGGCGAGCGGGAAGCAATTGCAGCCAGTGGCTACGCAAAAGCGGACGCGCTAAGCGGAGAAAAACGAATCGTCGAGATTATCGATTGGCTCGAAAAGGCTGAAACCACGCGTGAACGCGCCTTCAGCGGCTTTGATCAAAACGTGAAAGAGCTTGCGGACATCCTGCAGTATGTGTGCGTCGTGCCAGGTCAGTGCTCAGCCGCCAACGACATGGCGCTCCATGCAACAGTCAATAATCCTGAGAGTTCGGAGTTTCTTGCCGCGGCCTGCATGGCGGGTCTGTCGGCAATGTCCCACAAAAGTTCCGATGATGCCGAAGGCAGCAGACTGATTCTTCAACTGGCAAAGCGCGCCTGCATGACGAGCCCCAAGGACGCCGTCTGTTGGTCAAATCTGGCCTTCGTTTTGAAATTTGGAGGAGTCCGGGACGCCGAAGCACAGGCCCTGGAACTCGCTTTGCGTGCTGACGAAATGAAAAACGGCGCCTTGCTGCTGGGGGCCTACAATGAGCCGTATTTCGTCGCTTGGCGCAGAAAGTTGGCAACGGATTCGCATGGAATCGAGCTGTTGTGGGCCGCGGCAGCGGCGAGACTCGCAACAATAAAACTCGAAGCGGGACAATTCGACGACGCGCGAGCCCTGGCTATGAGGTCAATCGAATGGGAGCCGGACTTCGCTCTGCCATATCGAGTTCACGCCATCGCGGAGAGCAGACTCGGCAAGCCGCAAGTGGCGGTTGACATATTGAAAAGCGCCCTCCATTTAGCGCCCTTCGACGGTGAGTTCAGAACCGACTTGATCAATGCTCTCATGGCTACAGGCGACGCGCTGGCCGCCAAACTGATCGCACACAAGTCGGCGGTAATCTTTCGAGCGTGTCCCGGCGCCGCGGATACGGTGGAACGCTTCGAGAAATTGTCGGACGATTGACCGAAGATGTGCCAAGGTGTTTGAGATGCCATGAACGACAACTTCAAAGATAGAGTCATGCTTTTCCGTTTCTCCCTGTACGGTTTCCTCAAGAATCAACAATATTTCGAGCCGTTCTTGATATTGGCTTTTCTTGAGAAGGGCCTTTCCTTCTTCGAGATCGGATTGTTGATCGGTTTTCGCGAACTGTCAATCATAATACTCGAAATACCAACGGGCGCCGTGGCGGACTTGTACGGCCGCCGCCGCTCGATGATTCTCTCCTTTGTAGCCTACATGTTCTCTTTTGTCGTACTTGCCTACGCCTCGGCTCTGGGAAGTCTTTTCGCAGCCATGCT
>SDBV01002730.1_pt1 | contig 26378 bp, 32 predicted proteins | sample 2277081 | NCBI WGS metagenome assembly SDBV01 (sample SAMN10402039, study PRJNA504765) | marine sediment metagenome | isolation source: marine sediment core GS10_PC15, 223 cmbsf | place: Arctic Ocean: Southern Knipovich Ridge | collected 2010 | reverse complement strand
CAGTATTACGGGAGGGTTCAATGAAAAGTAGATTTATTGTAGGATTAGTGTTAGGGGTTATCCTTAGTTGCATAGTCAATCTATTCATAGTTTGGGGTGGCTTACCAATAGGCATGTATTGGCAAATGCAACATCTAAGGGAAGAATTGATTAGAGTGGAAACGCAGGCACAGGAAACAAAAGATTATATTGGCCGGCAATGGTTGGAGGCGAAATGACTCAGATAGACGATCAAACTATGGCTTTAATAGGCACTTTCCCGGTTTGTATATTAATTTTCTGGGTTTTCTGCTCAGTAAATAGAGACCGCTTAATAGTAAAGTTAATATTAGGCGTGGTAATAGCAATAGGATTTTGGATTTCACTAGCAATGATAGCATTATGTATGTATGGAAACCCCTAATAAAAGTATGTTTCAATCTTAAAAAATTCTGGCGGCGTTTAATGCAAACATGGCGGCGAAGATGAAGAATTATTTAAATTCAATCAATAAAAATAAACTACTGCCCGAGGAAGAAGCAAGAGGTCTTATCAAGAAAGCTCAGAAGGGAGACATTAACGCAAGAAATAAGGTCATAAATGCTAATCTTAGGCTAGTGGTTTACATTGCTAAAAGTATATACATTAAGAAAATGTCCTTAGAGGATAGAATAGCCTATGGAAACTTTGGATTATTCAGAGCAATAGATAGATTTGATTTAAAGAGAGATATAAAATTCTCTACTTACGCGACTTGGTGGATAAGAAATAGAATACAGCGGGCCTTAATGAATCACGGAGACTTGATAAGACACCCGGTATATCTAAAGACTAAAATGTATAGATACCTCAAAATAACAACTGAGAATCCTGAATGGTCAACAGAGAAAGTAGCAAAGAAAATGTTTATCCCTGCTAGAAAGCTAAGAAATATTAAAAACCAAATGAGTTTGATAGTATCTTTGAATTGTAAGATAAGTGAATCGTCTCTAAGCGAAATATCAGATTTTATAGCTTCTCCCAAAAACTATGAAGCGCAACTTGAAAAGAAATTCTTTAAAACATTATCACGAAGGGAGAGAAAAATAATTAAACTTCGCTTTTTTAAATTATACACCTTAGACGGAATAGCAAACCAAATAGGTGTGTCCAGGGAAAGGATAAGGCAGATTATAGGTGTAGTTATAGTAAAGCTAAAGAAAATACCGGCATTTAAAGAATTAAGGGGGGGGTATGAGAGAAATTAGATTTAGAGCGTGGTGTAAAAAGGGTAAAGGTTTTATCCAAGGATTTAATATGGTTAATTTTCATTCATATTACACTAAAGGATTAGAACCAGAAATATATCGATATTCGGTAAGATGGAAATTATCTGACATTATCCTCATGCAATACACAGGCTTAGAGGACAATAGTGGTATTGGAATCTATGAGGGGGATATAATAAAATTAGAAAATGCTTGTGATAACAGTATCTATGAAGTTGTAATCAAGAATTGTACTCTAAGACTTCGACACAATGAAAAATTATATTATGATGAAAGAGTCTTTGCAGAATCAATTACAGAAGTAATCGGCAACATAATGGAGAACCCTGAACTGCTAGGAGGTAAGCAATGATTTGTCCCCTCATGAGTGGCCCAATTATCAACCCTATGTGTATAGAGAAAGTAATAGTACATTTGGTTGACTGCCAAAAAGAAAACTGCCCGGCTTGGAATAAGTTTGTCAAAGATGAAGTAAAATGTGATTATTTAAGAGGCTATAGATTCGGAAACAGAAATATAAGTTACTAAAAATGAAGGAGGTAAAAATGAGTAATGTTATAGTATTGATGGGACTAATTATAGTGGGTGCTTGTATAAATGAGCCATTGCTTCTGAGGTGTCAAATCTCCCTATATTTTCTCATTGTATTAGCCATTGTCATTGATATTGCTAGAATAACAGTAAAATAAGAGGTAAGTTATGAACATTGAAAATCAAGTAGTCAGCCTAGACCTAGCCAAAGAGTTAAAGGCTAATGGTTATGAGCAGGAAGGGGTTTGGTGGTGGGCTAACTATAAAGGCTGGGAGATATGGTCGAATAGTTATGCACAAGGGCCAGGTAAGCATGAGCTTAGTAAAAGTGTCGCACCAACTGTCGCAGAGCTAATTTCACTAATAGAAAAATCTGCTAATGAATGGGCTTGTGGCTATAATGATTCAGGATGTTTTTACCATTTTAGAAAAGGGAATCGTGGTACTGGGAATATGATAGAGGGGTTTGGTAGAAAATCTTTGTTCAATTCGGAACAAGAATTGTTTGTTAATGCCTTAGCTGAATGGTGGTTATATTTAAAGAAGAATAATCTTTTAACCTAACCTCATATCTTACAAAAACTTGCATAATCCTTAAAAATATATTATCATATAGACAAAGGGGGTAGCCCAAAGGGGCGCTAAGACTAGCGGTGCGTAGGTGGGGCCGAGCTAGCTTGTTTTTATGATAAACGATAGAATACTTGAACAAATCAAGAAGAATCCTGTCGGGAGACCTCCGAAATACGAGACCGCAGAACAACTCCAAACTAAAATAATCGAATATTTCCAAGAAGGCTGTTTATCCAAGATAGGCGTAGGAAAGGACAACGAAGAAATCTTAGCACCCAAGCTAACTATAACTGGCTTAGTGCTTTACCTAGGGTTTTGTGATAGACAGAGCTTTTATGCCTATGAAAAACTAGAAGAATTTAGTTACACCATAAAAAGCGCAAGGACTATCGTAGAGAATTACTACGAGGAAAGGCTAACAAATGCTACCGTTGCAGGGATTATCTTTGCTCTAAAGAATCTAGGTTGGAAGGATCAACAACAGCATGAACTTAGTGGAGACCTCAAATTTACTAACTTATTAAATGGTGCTTGCAAGAAATCTGATGACCCAAACATTACCGACTAAAGAAACAATACGCGAAATGTATGACAAGGCTGAATCAAGTCTTGTTAAGTTCCGCTTTATATTACTCACCAATGACCCTGATAAAGAGATAAAAGCTGCTCCCTTTCATCATGATTGGTCTCGTAGATTGCTCAATGAAGATGATAACGAAGCTATCCAGGGCTTTAGAGAGTCAGCCAAGACTCAATATGTTATAAGAGCCTTTAATCTTTATGCTCTAGCCTTTCCGAGTAGAAAGAGAGATTATATAGTTATAATTAAAAACAATGCTACTCTTGCTGGCGCTAAGCTAAAGGAAATCGAGGACGAATATCTCAGCAATCCTTTGCTTAGTCGTAATCTCGTAACGGTTAGAGAGGTCTCAACCAAAGTATTTAGTGTTGATGTTAAAGACAATTACGGTGAGGTATTCAATGTACGCATTGAGGCTTATGGTAAGGGGTCGTCTATTCGAGGCTTAGCTAATAAAGACCGCCGGCCTAAAATAGTTATAGCTGATGATTTACAAGATAAAGCTGATATGCACTCAGACACCATACCGGACACTGATTGGAAATGGTTTTTGTCTGACCTATGGTTTCTCGGTAAGCACACCCGAACATTCATAATCGGTAACAACTTGGGTGAAAAGTGTATCATGGAAAGGATATTCGCCTTTAATAAAGAGTTGGGCTTTAAGCTATCAAGAGTACCTGAGCTTGATGAAAACGATATATCTAACTGGCCGGACAATAGAACACCTCAAGAAATACTTGCTGAGAAAGAGAAATTTCGCAGCATGGGGCAGCTTGAGATATGGCTTTGCGAGAAGATGTGCATTGCTACCTCAGAGGAAACCAAGGTATTTAAGAAAGAGGATCACAGGTATTATTCAGCCCTCATAGCTGAGAAGGTAGCCCAGGACTCCTTGATATTCTTTACTCTTGACCCGGCTTCTTCAAAAGAAACTGCGTCTTGCTTCAGAGCTTTCGTCATTAATGCGGTAGATAAAGACGGTAAATGGTTTATCCTTGACGTGCCTTATGGCCGTTGGGATAGCGCAGAGCTAATGGACAAGCTATTTGAGAAGGTTAAGTTTTGGAAGCCATTAGCAGTAGGAATAGAGAAGGGAATGTATAAGCAGGTCATTGAGCCTTTTATATATAAAGAAATGAGTCGTAGAAAGACATTCTTTGACATTAAACCAATAGAACATGCCAAGCGCGGGTCAAAGCTAGAGCGCATTAAAATGCTTGGGCCACGCTTCAAAGCTCATAATATATGGTTTCCCGATAGAGCTGATTGGCTCGCTGAAATGGAAACAGAGCTTGCCGGAGTTACCAAGGACTCATTTAAAAGTATGTTCGTTGACTTGATAGACGCTTTAGCTATGCAAGAGCAGATAATAGAGCAGCCTTATGATAACGCCACAGATAGAGAAAAGTTACCTGCTTACGCACAGACTGATATAAAAGGGGCTAATAATATGCCAATAGAGAGATTACCGAAGTACGCGATAACCTAAGAGGTGAATTATGGCAATAGGGACATTAACGGCTTTAATATTAGGTGGGTTGGCAGCAGGTGGGATAGCAGCCACTCAAATATCTGCTAGTAGACAAGCAAAATCTCAACGCTCAGCACAAAAAGCAGCCGAAGCTAGGGCAAAGCAAGTCACAACTGCAATAGGCAAAGCGCCGGCCCAAGCTGAAGCTCAAGCTAAAAAGGATAGATTAAGAAGATTAAGGTCTAGGACACAGACAGTTTTAACCGGCCCTACTGGTGTAGGTGCAGCGTCTACAGTAGGAAAAACTTTACTAGGTAGTTAACATGGTAAGAAATTACAAACCTAAAGATATTGAAGATGTATTCGACTTGCTCAAAGAGTTTCATGAGGAAATACTTAGTGAGTTCGTTGGGTTTAATGCCGCAGTTGTTCGGGACTCTATATTATCTCAAACAGAACACGCTATAGTTCTTGAGATAGACGATAAGGTTGTGGGTATCATATCCGGTAAAGAGATAGATTACCCTTTGCAAGAGGCTAAAATATTTCAAGAAATGATATGGTATGTATCTAAAAAGCACCGCAGATATGGGATTACACTTTTGAGAGAGCTAGAGAAGCAATGCAAAGAGAGAGGAAATTCCGCTATTATTATGGTTCACCTTTACAATAATTCAGAGAAGATGGGAAAGCTCTATGAGTTAATGGGTTACAAAGAAATGGAAACACACTATATCCGGAGTTTATTATGAATCCTGAACAAATAATTAGAAGGGTTGACGAGTTACGATCTGAGAAAGCCAACTTGTCTAGCTACTTTCAAGACCTGGCTCATTTCTGCATACCGCGCAAAGCCTTCATTACCCGTAATAGAACACCAGGAGAAAGGCTTGATTTTCATAGGATATTCGACTCTACAGCTATCCAGGCTGTTAAGACTATGGCCTCCGGCTTTCAGTCCTCCTTGACTAATCCTTCTTCTCAATGGTTCAGTCTTATCATGACTGAAGAAGAACTCATGGAATTTAAAGACGTTAGGGTGTGGCTTAAAGAAGTAGAGGGCGAGATATTCAAGACATTAAATACCTCAAACTTCAATCCGGTCATGCAGGAGTTTTATAGAACGGCAGGTGTATTCGGAACTGGCGTTATATTTGAGCAGGAAGATTTAAAAGAACGAGTGCGCTTTACCATGCTACCAGTTGGAGAGGTTTTCATAGAAGAAGATGCTGAAGGTAGGGTGGTAAGGGTTTACCGCGAGTTTGAATATACTATACAGCAAGCCTTCGGGCGATGGGGTAATAGAGCCGGTGAGGTTGTAGTCAAGTCAATGCAGGAAAAGAAATTCGATAAGAAAGCTACTTTTATACATGCTGTATTCCCAAGAGACGAAAGAGATGTTAAAAAGAAAGACTCAGGCAATATGCCTTTTGGGTCAGTGTGGCTAGAAAAGAGCAAGCAGCATTTAATAGGTGAGGGTGGCTTTTTGGAGTTTCCTTACATGGCCGGACGCTTCACAAAAGAGACTGACAGCGTTTGGGGCTTCTCTCCGGCTATGGACACATTAGCTGATATATTTATGGTTAATGAGATAGCTAGAACTATCATAAGGGCAGCGCAGAAGATAGTTGACCCGCCTTTCATAGTGCCAAGCAGAGGGTTTATATTACCGCTTAATTTCAACCCAGCTGCCGCTAACTATCGAAATGCTCAAACAAGCTCAGATGATTTCAAGGTTATAGAGACAAAAGCTAATATCCCTGTAGGGCTAGAGTTATTAGAACGCTACCAAAAAAATATAGAAAAGGCTTTCTTTGTACCGTTGTTTCAGGCCTTGTCTCAAATAACAAAACAAATGACAGTACCGGAAGTCCAAGAAAGGATAAAAGAGCAGTTAGTTTTACTCGGGCCGGTAGTAGGTAGATTTCAACAAGAGATCTTAGATCCGATAATTACTAGGACATTCTTTATCTTACAGAGAAATGGGTTTCTACCTGAGATACCGCAGATACTTCAGAACAGAGATTTTAAAGTAAAGCATATTTCCCCACTTGCTCGCGCACAAAGAGAAACAGAACTTAACTCTTTAATGAGAACATTGGGGACAGTTGGAGAGATTTCAGCTATAGCTCCTGACGCTATTGATAAGATAGATACTGACAAGGCTATTGATATTGTAGCTGAAGTTAACGGGGCAGACCCAAGAATATTAAGAGACGATAGGGAAGTGGCTGAAATCAGAGAAGCTAGAGCGCAAGCAACTCAAGAGCAGGAAGCTCTACTCAAGGCTGAGCAAGTGGCCGGGATAGCTGAGACAGCTAGCAAAGCTGACCAAAACGCAAAGAAATGACATTAATAAAAGTAAAAAACTATAAAGTGCCGTCTCTGGGCGAGATGAACAGATTAGCACTAAAGAAAATATTTGTAGGATTGACGCCGGTTGAAGATGCGGTGTTGGGGGAGGGAATAGAAAAATGGTCTAAAAAAGTACATATACACCCGCTTGTTAGGAAAGAGTTGAAAGTAATAGTAAACTCTCTCATAGAAAACGAGGAAGGCAAGTTCAATTATGTTAAAGATACCTGTCAAAAGTTTAAGATCGATTACCGGAAAATGTACCCCAGGGGGTTATAGTGGATTATGAGCAGAAAGTAAAACAACTCAAAAAAGATTACATGGCTATCTTTCAAGGTGAGACCGGACAGAGAGTGCTTGAGGATTTAAAGCAAAGATGTAATTATGATGATACTACATTTGTCCCGGGAGACAGTCATGCAAGTGCTATGCGTGAAGGTTCGAGACAGACATTACTAACAATACTGAACATTATAAAGTTAGATTTTGATGTTCTAATAAAAAGGAGAGTTATAGATGGATAAAAAAGAAGGGAGAAAATAATGGAAAATTTGACCCGACTATTCGGACAATCAAACCCATTCGTGAGAATGATTGCAGGTTTAATACCAGCTTTTACATTACATGAAGGTGAAGGCGGTGGCGGCGGAACACCGGCTAGTTTCCTCGAAGGACTACCGGAGGAAATGAGAGCTAATCCGAGTATCACCAAGTTCAAAGATGTACCTGGTATGGCAAAATCCTATATTGAACTTGAGAAATTAATAAATGCAAAGGGCGTTATAATCCCTGGTGATAGCGCCTCTGAGCAAGAGGTAGCTGATTTTCATAAAACCTTGGGTAGACCGGACACTTCTGAAGGATACCAGTTTGAAGCAATTGAAGGCTTAGACGGCAGGATAGCACCTTCGGAAGAATCCACTAAGGCGTTTAAAGATATGGCTCACAAATTAGGGTTGAATCCTAAAGTAGCCACAGAGTTAAGAAAATGGTATTTTGCTGAACAAGCTAATGCTCTCAAAGGTTTTGACGAGGCCACAACTAATGAAGCAAAAGAAACAGAAACGCTACTTCGCAAGGATTGGGGTTCTAAATATACCGAGAATAAAGCTCTAGCGCAGAAAGTTCTTAAAGCGTATGGAGACGAGAGTTTAGCCAGTCTCATTAAAGAAGAAGGCAGCAATCCGGCGTTCATTAAATTGCTAGCCAGTGTAGGCGCTCATTTAAGCGAGGACAAATTAGGGCCGAAAGGTAGCGGTGGTGGTACTCTTACAGCCGCAGAAGCTACTGCAAAGATAGCTGAGATAAGAAATAATCCTAAACATGCTTATCATGATGACCAGCACCCGGAGCATAAAGTAGCAGTAGATTACATGAGGTCATTATATTTAATGGAAACTCCGCCGGAGGATAAGTAATGATAGATGAAGTAGCCATAAAATTAAAATGCGCTGAAATAGCTCATGTGTCTAGCGCTAGGCTTGATATTGAATCTGGCAAGAAGCTAGACTTCGCTAAAAAGATTTATGACTTTGTTACGGGGAAAACTCACAACGAGCCTCTGTCACAAGGCAAAAATACAGGTGGATAATCTCGCGAGAGACCCAAACTTTCACTTAGACCCTTCGGGATAATCTAAATAGTATTAACCGCGAAACGTAGGGAGGGATGTTATGGGTACAGTTGATACCGCCTTTGTGAAACAGTTTAAAGATAACATTATGCACTTGGTTCAGCAACGAGGTACTAAACTTCGTAGCTCCGTAAGAGTGGACACAGACTTTACGGGTGAGTTCAAGTTCTACGATCAACTTGGTAAAAGCGAAATGGAAGAAAAAGTCTCAAGACATCAGGATACGCCTATCATTGATCCTGACCACCAGAGACGCAGATTAGGCCGCCGAGATTTTATCCACAACACCTTGTTTGACAAAGAAGATCAACTCCAAATGATAATCGATCCTAAGAGTGATTACGCTATTAATGCCATGTGGGCTGCCGGTAGAAAGACTGATGACGTAATCATAGCCGCTTATAATGGAACTGCCTTTGCCGGGAAAGAGGGCGGAACTTCTACATCTTTTGATGCTAACTTTCAGATTGCAGTAGCCGGAACTGGTTTGACTAAGGCTAAGTTGATTGATGCTAAGAAACTTCTTGATGACGAGGATGTTGAGGCTGAAAATAGGAGCTATGTTGGCACACCGCAACAGATAAGCGATCTCTTAAACACCACTGAAGCTACTAGTTCTGATTTCAACACCGTAAGAGCGCTTGTTGACGGTAATCTTGATACCTGGTTAGGATTCAAGATTATCACTATTTCTTCTCAGAGATTGATTCTTAGTGGAACAAGCAGGTTGACTTATGCTTATCATCAAGCAGCTATTCAGCTCGGAGTACAGAAAGAGCCTACAGTTCGTATAGACGAAAGGCCTGACAAAAGCTACGCCTGGCAGGTATTTTTGTCATTGTCTATCGGGGCAACAAGACTTGAGGAAGAAAGAATCGTTGAAATCGCTTGTCTCGAAAGCTAATAGTAACTAACAAACAGGAGGATAAACCATGTCAGCAGTAAAAGGCGTAAATAAAACATTGGCAGACAGCCAAGAGACCGCAGCCAGGATTCCTAAGGGCCAACAGGACGGTAGAGTAAAAGTAATGTATGACACCTATGAGGCCTCAGCTCTTGAAATTGGATCAACTATTAAAATGGGCGCTAAACTTCCTTTAGGGGCTACCATCTTAGAGGTTATTCTTGATACTGACAACTTGCAGAACAACACAACTTTGGCAGTAGGTGATGCTGAAAGTGCAGCTCGATATATTTCAGCTACGGATCATGGAGCAGCGGCGTTAATTACTCGTTTAGATACTATCGCCGGTCGAGGTTATGTTATTGACGAGACTACGCCAAGCACCACAGATAGACAGATTGTAATTACCACAGCAGCAGGGGCCGCAACCGGAACTATTAAGTTGATTGTACTTTACACACAGGATTAAATAGGGCTACGGGGGGGCATGTCGCCCCCCTTCAAATAAGGGGGTAATATGAAAAAGATTTTCTCTTTACTGACTGTCCTCCTATTTGTGTTCTGTATGGTTGGTTATTCTCAGGTTGAGACTCAGCTTAATGGAACTACGGTAGGTGGAACAGCGATTAGATTAAACTTCATTGGAGACGTTGGGGTTACTGGCGCGGGAACTGACAAGATTATTCAAATAGGCGGTGCTGCTAGCGGTGTTCAGTATGTAGTCACCAATGACACGTTAACAGCCGCAGAGACCGGGGATATTGTCATTGTTGAAAAACAAACCGGCGGAGGCCCGACTGTTATCACTTTGCCAACAGCAGCAGTAGGATTGAAGTTTGTTGTTGCGAGTGCCGGGACTGATACGGTTCATTTAACACCACAATCAACGGACACGATTGATTTTGCGCCTAGCTCTGTACCTTTATCACAGGGAGATTTACTAACTAATTCTAGTTCTACCACTGGTGATTCGGTCAGTGTTGTTAGCGGATTGGTAAACGTTTGGCACATTTTTAATATTAACGGGACTTGGGCTGACGGAAATTAACGATGTTAATTAAAATCCTGATAAGCCTGGGGCTAGTGATGACTCCCTTTGTGTTCATTAAAGGATACGATACTCGTGATCCTAAAATGCTTATTGCATTGGGTGTTGCGTTGGCTATAGGCTTATCAGGTATTTTTAAAGGCAAGTTCAAACCTTTCAAAAACCACTGGTTATTAATCTTCATTGGTTATCTATTCATAAGCCACCGATTATTACCACAAATATTTGTAGGCGGAGAGACCTTCGCTAACGGGTGGGTTTGGCAATGTTACACATACATTGCTATTTTCTTTTTAATGCTTCTTACGGTATCAAGTATAAGGTTCAGCAAACAAGAAATAACTGCGCAGATAAATATAATAATTTGGTGCGGTATGATTATGGCTCTTTACGCAGTCCTTCAGTATTTCGGGTTTGATAGTTTCTTTAAGAACAATGCTAACCCTGACCATTACTTTATAAATAATTTAAGAGTCTCAGGAACATTAGGACACCCTACAGTTTTAGCGCCATTCTTTGCTATCCTCATGCCCTTTGCTTTATTCAAAAAGAAGAAATTAGCTATAGTCTTATTCATAGCGGCCTTGATAGTTACAAATTCAAAAATGGCCATAGGGGCTACCATTGTAGGGTCTTGCGCGTATTTATTCATAAAAAGTAAGAAATCTCTCATAATTGCCTCTATTTTAGCCGTTTTGTTTCTAGGCGGCTTTGGGGTGGGTAGCTATCACCATCAAGGCACAATAGGGGACAGTGGGCGCATAGAGCATTGGAAAGGGGTAGTATCAGAGGTGTCTAAGCCGATCAAGGGTACAAACCTATCTTTAATTGGATTTGGGCTAGGCAGCTACCCTTATTTCTATAAAACAAGACATAACTCAACATTCGGTCAAGTCCATAATGAATACATTGAAATATTCTATAATTCCGGTGTTATAGGTTTACTTCTATTCCTGGCTAGTATATGGTATGTGTTTAAGACAAATTTCTTATATGCCACCCGGGGTGATGAAATAGTCAGGGTATTCCTTGCTAGTTTTCTTATTATGGTATTGTGTGGGTTTGGTATGTTTATATGGCAAATAGCACCATATAACTTTTACGCTATATTTATTTTAGGAATATTACATAATCGTGAGGTGTCTTATGGGTGTTGATTCTGATGTAAAAATCTGTAACATAGCTTTAGGTTTCCTTGGTGCGGAAAGGATTAACTCACTAACTTCCGATAATGATAGGGCAAGAATATGCAATGAGTTTTATTTGCCTACACTTGAGACAATACTTACTGACGCGATCTGGACTTTTGCACAAAAAAGAGCCGTTCTTGCGACTCTTGATGCAGATCCTGTTTGGACTGACGATAATATGACTATCGTCTATCAAAAGCCTACAGATTGTCTGAAGGTAAACTTTGTAAATATTAACGGTGCTGTTGTAAAACTAGAACAGGACAAAATCTTATCAGATACCGCTGGACTTAAAATCAAATATACTTTCTTACAAACTAATACGCAGTTGTTTTTCTCTCAGTTTATTTTTGCCTTTGGAACTTTATTAGCGGGGAATATCGCTTTTGCTTTAACAGCTTCAAGAAGTTTGGCTGCTGATTTAGTAACAGTATATAATGAGAGAAGATTACCTGAAGCTATGGCTAATGATAGTCAGCAAGGAACACCTTTAGAGCCAATTCAGGATCAGTGGTTACTTTCCAGAATCCAGGGTGGATCTGGAACACTTGTTGGGAGAACCGGGGCTAGCACTTGGTTCCCGGCTTGTTGTTAGTTAATTTAAAATGATATTTTTTAGCATGATGACCAGCACTAGAAAACAATTCAAGATTCTCAATACGATTGTCAGTGATACTTCCATTGATATGATGTACAACCTCTTTTCTTGTCAGATACCTTCCAAGGTGTTTTTCCATGACAAGACGATGTTCTCTAACATATTTACCATTAATAGCATTAGGGTGATCAGGACAATAAATCATTATATATCCCGTATGATGTTTTGTTCGGCCTCCTTTCCAAGCGTAGCATTTAGAGCCTTTAAGAGCTTCACTTCGTTTCCTGTTGCTTTCTTTAGATTGTTTTGTACCAGTTTTTGTCCATTTATTCTGACAAGAATGAGAACAAGTATAGCGGCCTCTTTTAAAATGGCTAGGAGTATCTTTAATAGGTTTTCCACAAATTTTGCAAGGTTGTTCCATGAATCTATTATACCATGTATCCCAACCTATTGCAAAGGAGATTTATGAGTCCTAGAGCAACTTCAGCAATAACCAACCTAACCGCAGGAGAATTTAGTCCTAAACTTGCGGGCAGATATGATATTGCTAAACATGCAAACGCTGCAAAGAAAATTGAAAACTTTCTAATATTAAATGCCGGTGGTGGGACTCGTAGACCTGGGACAAAGTTCGCCGGCGAAGTTAAAGATAGCTCTAAAGCAACTCTAATCATGGAGTTCGTGTTCAGTACCGACCAAACTTATATAATTGAAATGGGCGATATTTACATGAGGTTTTATTCCAATGAAGCTAGAGTGGTTGAAGCTGACGTAACAATGACCGGCGCAACGGCGTTGAATCCGGTTGAGATAACAGCAGCCGGACATGGTTATACAGATGGTGATTGGGTTACGATAAGCGGCGTTGTTGGAATGACTGAATTAAATGGAAAGATGTTTGTGGTAGCAAATTCAGGCGCTACCTTCACCCTGAAAGATGTAGACGGAACTGATATAGACGGTACAGGATTTAGCGCTTATGTCTCTGGTGGGATAGTCAATAAAGTGTTTGAAATAGTCTCACCTTACTTAGAAGCTGAATTATTTGATTTACAGTTTGCACAGTCAGCAGATATTCTTTATATCACTCATGTAAACCATGCTCCAAGACAGCTTGAAAGATTAACAGCAAGCTCTTTTCAATTAAATCTTTTCGCCTTTGTAGGTGGGCCGTTTCTTGAGGATAATGTTTCGGCAGTAACCCTTACCCCTTCTGCTGATGCGGGAGCTGCTATAACCGTTACCGCGTCAGTAGCTACTTTTAATGCAAATCATGTAGGCTCTATTTGGAAGATAAAAAGTGGACGAGTTAAAATAACTGTCTTTGGAAGTACCACCTCTGTTACTGCCGATGTTATGATTAATGAAGATGGTACTGCCGGCGGTCTTGCCACCGGTCCTGCTGCTACTACTGATTGGGCTGAAGGTGCTTGGAGTGCTGATGAGGGTTATCCCGGTTCTGTTTCTTTCCATGAGCAAAGACTGTTGTTTGGAAGGACTACAAATAGCCCTCAAACCTTTTGGGGCAGTCAGGTAGTAGAGTTTACTAATTTCTTTCCGGGTGTTGACGCTTCAGATTCTTACACATATAAAATAGCAACTGAACAGGTAAATGCTATCAGGTGGTTATCTTCCGGGCCAAAGGCATTGCAGATAGGAACATTTGGAGGAACTTTCTCAGCAAGTTCAGGAAATCTTAATGAGCCTATTACCCCAACTAATATAGTAGTTCAGAGAGATACGACTTACGGCGCTGCTGCTATTCTCCCGCGCAGGATAGGAAGTTTCGTTTATTACATACAGAGAAGTCTCACTACTCTTAGAGAGCTAGGATTTAATTTTGATATTGACTCACAACAGGCTTTAGACATGACGCTACTATCTGACCATATTTTAAGTAATGGTGTCGTTGATATGGCTTACCAACAATCACCCAATAATATTTTATGGGTTGTAAGGTCTGACGGTGAATTAGCTGCTCTGACTAGACAGATACCTCAAGAGGTTATAGGGTGGAGCAGAAGCATTATGGGCGGTGCTTTCCAGGGAGGTATTGCTAAAGTTGAAAGCGTAGCCGTTATACCGGGTCTTACAGGAAATGACCAAGTATGGGTTATTGTAAAGAGAACTATAAACAGTATAACGAGAAGATATGTTGAGTTCTTGGAAGATCAAGACTTCGACGAATTAGATGACGCTTTCTTTGTTGATAGTGGATTGAGTTTAGATAATGCTAAAACAATTACTGTCGCTACACAAACTAGCCCCGTAGTCGTAACATCAGCGCTTCATGGGTTTTCTAATGGAGACCAGATTAAAATAGTTGATGTAGTTGGCATGACAGAACTCAATGGTTTATTCTATAAAGTAAAAGAAGTTGCTGCTAATACTTTTAAACTCACCAATACTGCTGACGTAGATATAGACGGTACTGCTTTTACCGCTTATATAACCGGGGGTGAAGCTAGGGAAATGGTTACTGCTATATCAGGTTTAGATCACCTTGAAGGCGAAAGCGTCCAAGTATTAGTAGACGGGGCTGTTCACCCTAACGAAACGGTGGCTAGCGGGGCGATAACTTTAGACCTCAGGGCCGCTAAAGTTCATGTGGGCTTAGGATATGTTTCAGATGTTCAGGGTTTAAAATTAAGTGAAGGCTCAGCCGTTGGAACTGGACAGGCTAGAGACCGGAGAATATACATAGCTACTTTTAGATTCTATAAAACATTAGGCGCTAAGTTCGGGAGAGAAGATAATCTTGAGACAATGATTTTCAGGAAAACCAGCGACCCGTTAGATCGACCTCCACCGATGTTTACCGGCGATAAAAGAGTACAGTTTCCTATGGGTTGGGATAGAGCAGGGGAATACTTTTTAAGACAAGATCAACCTTTACCTATGACAATATTATCAGTTTTATTAAATTCGATTGTAAACGATAAGTGAGGTTAATATGGCTATAGGAACAATTACATTAGCATCAATAGCGCTTGCAGGCGGAGGGATTAGCGCTCTCGGTCAATTCCAAGAAGGACAAGCACAGGCTAGGGGAGAAGAATTTAACGCTAGTGTTGCACGGCAAGAACAGGCAATAATAGACGCTAAAAGGAAGGTGGAACGTAAAACCGAAAGAAGAAGTAAAGAGAGGTTTATATCGGCACAGGCCGCTAACTTTGCTAAAGCAGGGGTAGCGCTTACGGGTAGTCCTTTAGACGTAATGGAGGACTCAACAGCTAATTTAGAGCTTGATATTATTCTTAATGATATAAGTGCGTCTATCCAAAGAAGCCGATTAGAAAGCGAGGTTGAGCAGAGCAAAATTCAAGCCGCAAGAGCGCGGGCTGCCGGCACAACAAGGGCAGGACTCACTTTGCTTGAAGCAGGGGTAGAGTTTGCTAGTGATACTAATTTATTTAAAAAGAAAGAAGGTGACTGATGCCGAAAATACCACAAGCTGAATCAAGAGCAACAATATCAACAGTATCCCCGACACGGAGAGTAGGCAAAGGTGCTTTCGCCGGCTCTAGCCAGGTCATTCAAGCATTGGGTAAAACTCTAAGCACCGTCACTAATCGTTTTAAGAAAGCGCAAGTCTTGAATGAAACTACTAAAGCTGAGACCTTGGCTAGTCGAAGATTGAAAGAACTTGAGATTGAAGCAGAGCAATCACCTGATGTTTTTGATATAGAGTCATTTCAAAAAAGATTTAATGACATAAGACAAGAAGCTAATAAGGAAATAACTTCCGCCGGAGGCAGAGAATCGTTTGCTAATTCATTCGATAGAATGGCCTTAATGTCTGATTTTAGTATCCGCAAAATATTAAGAAAAAGACAAGTAGACGAACTCACGGCCACAATGTTTGAAAGAATAGACTCCTTAGAGACTGACCCTAATCGTTCTGCTGAACTTAATTTACTTCTCGATAAAAATGTTAGTGGCGCAGTTATAAATAAAGTAGACGCTTTTAAGTTAAAGGCTAAGACTTTAAAGGCATGGCAGGAATCAGATATAAGAAATGCCATTGCTACTGATGTAGAAGAAGCTAAAAAAGATATACTGGCAGGGGATTTTGGCGACTTGAGTGCTGATGAAACCGCTAAATGGTTGCAAGTTGCCAATCAAAAAGAAAAGAGAAATAAATCTGAAGCAGAAACAAAATTAAAGACTAAATGGTTTCAAGGCAATGCTAAGGTAATCGGTAACGCTCAGACTTTACAAGTAAAAGATTTGGTAAGTATGGTAGCTAATAATGAAATAAATCCTAAAGTTGCTGACGCTATTATAGACTGGAAATTAGATAAAAAGTCGATACCATTTGGAGAGCATGAAACAGATAAAGAGTTATGGATTAGTCTTGCTGAAAATTCTGTCAGTCTTGATGTAGACTTATTAAAATTTCAGGAATCACTAGCAAAATCATTAAGTGAAGGAAGGATAGACGCTATAGAGGCTAAAGAGTTTTCAGAACAGATAGAGAAGATGTTTGGAGACGCTAAGAGGTTTAAATCAAAGCAAGATAGAAATGCTAAAAACTTACAATCTTCTATACAAATGTTTAAAGCATCAGCCTTGTTTGGTGTATCACCTGTAGCTGGAACATTTGTAATGACTAAAGAGTTGATAAGAAGAATTAAAGAAGGTGGCGTGACAGGTGATAAGATTTTAGAAGAAGCTGTTAATATTGTGGAAGAACAGCAAGCTAATGTCAATCCTAATAAGGCGAGATATAAAGTAGGCGACCAAATAGATACTCCTGGCGGTACAGTTCAGGTAACAGGTTTCGATGTTGATGGTGAGCCTTTAATAAAAATAGTGGAATAATGGCAGAAGCAATTAAACAAATTACACGCTTAGACGATTACCTAAAAAATAGCGAACCCGCTAGAGAGCAGGAAGCTATACGTCTAGGCGATTATCTTAGTTTACCTAGACCGGAAGGAAATATTGAAAGCCCTTCTTTCTTCCAAGCCTCTGAAACTCAGATTAGTAAATGGAAACAACAAGGGCCTATAGGGTATTTCGATCAGGCTATCCGGCAAGATAAAACTGAAATGATACCCTTTAATCCGGAGAGTGCCATTAAATCTGTTCAGTTATTAAGAGCAGTTAAAAGAATACAAGCAGATAATTATAAAGAAAATCCTACTGCTAAAAATGACGATATATCAAGAGTCAATTTATTTTTAGAAAAGTCAGAGGAAGAAAGAATCAGAGGGTTTACTATAGGTGGACGAATAACCCAAGGTGTCGCGGCTTTGCCTGGGTTCATGATTGAGTTTTTAGCCACAGGTGGCGCAGCAACAGTAGGAAAGAAAGCTGTTCAAAAAGGCGCTGAGAAATTAGTAGGCGAGGCAGCCAAAAGAGGTACAGTCAGAGTTGCTACGTCTCTTGCAAAGGGAGTAGCCGGGGCCGCTGTAAGAACAGCCTTAATGCCTCATAGGGTTACGCAGAGTTTTGCTGAAAGACAAATAAATTCTAGTCTTGAACTTACAGATAAAGGGTTGGCTATAGCTAAAGAAACTACCGAAAAGCCAGTTACTTCATTTATGAAAGGTATAGGCGATGTGATGATAGAGAATTTTAGCGAAGAAGCAGGGCCAACAATATCAAAAATTGGAAGTAAGCTAATACCTAAAAGATTGGCTAATGGCTTAACTTCCTTGTTTAAGAAACTCCACCCTAATGAGTCAGTAACAAAATTATTTAATGCCGCCGGATATAATGGATTTTTAGCAGAGCTTGGGGAAGAAAGGTTAGGTGCGTTTTTAAGGGCTGCCTTTAATATAGAAGATTTTGGAGCAGAGGCTGGAGCAACAGCGTTAGATAGGATAGTGGCCTCTATTCCTAACGCAGAGGAATTGCTTATTGAAGCGGGTATTTTAGCTTTCCCCGGGGCTTTAGGAATGGGTGTTCAGCAAAGCGCAAGTCTTATAAGAAAGCGGAGAGCTGAAACTGAAGGCAAAAAGTTTGATGAACTTACCGGAGAAATAGCAGGAGAAACTTTAGCCGAAGAAATACCGGAAGCCTTGATAGAAAATATCGCTGCCATGACTCCGGAGGATATAGCAGAAGAAGTAGTGCAAAGAATAAGAAAAGCTGCTGAACCTGAAGTAGAAGTAACTGAACCATCTAAAGAAATAGTGGCAGAAAAGGTTTTAAGACAAGAAACATTAACAGAAGAAGAAATTGAAAGTTTTCCAGATTTAGCAAAGATAGACAAGCGCTTCAGAGAACTTAAAGGAAAAGAGCAATTACTTATAGGAGGCAAAAGAGACGCAATAACACCTTTTGAAATAAAAGAACTAACAAAACTTACAGAAGATTTAGGTGGATTGGTAAGAGAAAAAATCAAGAGACCGCCTACTGTCAAGAAAATATTAGGTATAGAAGAAAAGAGAGTTACTATCGCAGAGAAAGTCTTATTGAAAGAAAGAATAAGAACTTTAGCAAGAGGTGTTCGTATAGGAGAAGTACAGACTAGAAAAGAGATAAAACAAGCACAAACAAAAATTATAGATATTTTAGATAAGTCAGATTTAGAGGCTAAAGATAAAGCCAAATTCATAAAAGCAATCAAAAACGTACAAACTGTTAAACAGTTAGATAAAGTGTTGCCTGAGATACAGGAAAGAATAATTAAACTTGCAGAAGTAGCTGAAAAGAAATCTATTGCTAGTGAGATACAACGAATAGCTAAAACTAAAATAGATCCAGATTACAAAGAACAAATAGATAATATTTTGGAAGATTTTGATTTAAAGGTGAGAACTCCCAAGACAAAGGCAAGAAGGCAAAGACGTGCCGAGTTTGTTGAAAGGCAAAGAGATGAAGGAAATTTAGACTTTCTTCCTCCAAGTTTCTTTACTGATTTTGGGAAAAAGACTCTTGATGAAATGACTCTGGGTGAAGTTGAGCAATTAAGAGACCAGATAAGTGTATTAATCACAGTAGGAGCAACTAAGGATAGACTTCTTGCCGCTAAAGGGGAAAGAGACTTTAGCAAAAGGTTAGACACAATTCTTAACAAAGCTTATGAGAGAGCAGGAACTGAAGAGCAGGTCGAGGGTGAACAAGCACCTTTGGTTAGCAATCAAAGAAAAGGGTTTATAGAGAAAACCTTAGAATTTATGGATAATTTCTTTGCTGCTCATAGAAAGATAGAGTTTGTCCTAAAAAGCCTTAATAATCAAGAGGTTTTTGAAATAATCCAAAGTGGAATAAATAATGAATTAACAACTACCGAAGAAGCATATAAAAAACTTACTGATGCTTTTAGTTTAATAAAAAAAGATTTTAAAGATAAATCCAAAAAACTTGTTTCTATAGAAGGAATACCTGTTGAATTGACCAGAGAGCAGATGATAGGAATTGCATTAAATAATGGAAACTTCGGCAATAGACAGAGACTTATTAATGGTAACAAATTTACTTTAGAACAGATAAGGATTATAGAAAACTCTCTTACTAAGAATGAGAAAGAATTTGTAGATATGATATTCGAGATAGTAGATTCATTTTTTCCAGAGACGGTTAAGGTTACAAAAAAACTTGTAGGAATTAAACCTAGACCAGTAGAAGGCAAATACTTTCCTGTAGCATCTGATAAAGAGTTAAATAAACAGGCTAAGTTAAATGCAGCTCAAAGGGATTTATTCCAAGACATTTTTCATATTACTTTTGTTGAAAGAGGTTTTACTAAGGAAAGAGTAGGTGGCAGAGCACCATTAAATCTAAATGTTTTTGATGTAATATTTAACCATATAGATTCAGTTATTCATTATAACACAATGGCTATTCCTGTAAGAGATGTCCAGAAGATAATTAATAATGAGAGATTCAAAAAAGCTATATCAGATATAATGAATCCTTCTGTTTATAATCAATTTCCTACTTGGTTAAGAGATATTGCTAATCCAAGAGGATTGCAGGCAAACAATGTAATAGACAAAGCATCACAGTTTTTAAGACACAACTCCACAGCAGCCATTCTAGGTCATAGATTAACTGTCTCTTTATTACAAGGTGGTTCATTTACTCTTACTATAAATGAAATAGGAGTTAAAGATTCTCTTAATGGTATAGTTCAATTTTATAAAAACACTAGAAGGGCAATAGAGTTTGTTTATTCTAAATCTCCTACAATGAAAAATAGGGCTCAAAGGTTTGATAGAGAAATAAAAGATTTTATGAGGAGCAACCAAGCTAGGAAAATAACTCAAGGCAAAAAATCTTGGGAAGAAATACTTTTTAGTATGATAAGAGGAGTTGATTTTGTTACTACTGTACCTAGTTGGTTGGGGGCTTATGAAAAAAGTTTTAACGAAACAGGAAATATAGACCAAGCTGTTGAATTTGCTGATGGTGTAGTCAGAAGAACACAACCTGCGGCTGCTATGGAAAATTTATCAGCAATTATGAGAGGAAGTGCAACTCAAAAGTTATTTACTTCTTTTATGACTCATTTTTCTAATTCTCATAATCAACTTGTAAATGCTATGGATCAACTTAAATATTCTCAAGATCACGCTTTAAGAAAATCAGCCAATTATGCTAGAGCTATGTGGTGGATATGGATAGCTCCTGCATTATTATCTGGATGGATAAGGTCAGGATTTAAGCTTGAGGATTGGAGAAAATTCGCTCAAGAGTTAATACTTTATCCTTTTGCTGGAATGATATTCATTAGAGATATAATGAACTCGATAGTCAAAGGATTTGACTTTGGTGCTCCTCCAGGATTGAGTGCATTTAAAGAACTTCAATTTGCTTTCCAAGGGAAAGAAGGAAGAACTAAATTAAAACATGGGGTAAAAGCCATTGGTTTACTTACAGGAAAAATCCCAACTCAATGGGTAGATACTATAGATGGTTTTATAGATTTAACGAATGGAGAAACTGAAGATTTTAGAAGGTTAATTTGGGGTGAAACTGCAATAGAACCTGTAAAAAGAGGAATCTTTAAACCTCCGAAACCAAAACCGTCAAGACCAAAAATAGGAGGATAATATGCCAAAAAGATTAACAAAATCAAAAGCAAAAACTATATTGGAAGAAAATCAAGCAAGAGGTAAACCGCTTACAACAAGACAGAAAAAGTTTTTTGGCTTTATTGCAAGCGGCGGAAAGCCCACGAAATTAAGGAGGTAGCTATGACTGTTGTAACAACTACTAGTAGAATTGTATATACCGGAAATGATATTGCTGACGTATTCGCTTATAACTTTAAAATATTTGCTGATAGCGATTTGGTAGTTACCGAAGAAGTCATAGCTACTGGTGTCCAGACGGTTTTGGTTCTTACTACGGATTATACTGTTTCCGGGGCAGGGGTCGCAAGTGGCGGAAATGTAACTTTAGTGGCTGGCGCTTTGCCTAGCACTAAAAAACTAATAATTGAAAGAAACGTACCTCAAACGCAAGCGGTTGATCTTGAAGAAAACTCTCCCTCACCGGCTGCCGTTACTGAGACTGTTTACGATAAATTGACTATGCTCACTCAGCAAGTTCAGGATGTTTTAGACAGGGCTATGAGATTGGGAATATCTATAACAGGGGTGAGTGCTGAACTTCCTACACCTGTAGCTGATAAAGTTCTTGTATGGGCTTCTGATGCTTTGTCTTTGACTAACCAAACTTTGTCTCAGACTGACACCGGAGGTATAGCTGACAGCGCGATTACAACAGCTAAATTAGCTGACCTGGCCGTAACAACAGCTAAATTAGCGGCTCTTGCTGTTATAGCGGCAAAGATAGCCACTAATGCCGTAACCGCAGACAAGATACTAGCTTTAGCAGTAACCACAGCAAAAATAAATAACTTAGCTGTCACAGTGGGTAAATTAGGAAATGATGCTGTAGAGACGGCTAAAATTAAAGACCTTAATGTAACAGCGGGTAAATTAGCTGTTGGTGTTACTGATGTAAATGTTAAAGTTGGAGCATTTACAAGAAATACTGGTGACGCTACCGGCGATCAAGAAATTACTGGCGTAGGATTTCAGCCTGAAACGGTAGAGATTATAGCAACCGTAAGTGGGACAGTTCATGCCTCTTGGGGTTATAGTGATCTTACTACCCATAAAACCGTATTTAGTAATGCCGGTGGGACTCCTGATAATTTTGGAGTAGAAGATTTTATAATCAGAGATACCCAAAGTGGAGCTATTACTTATACCGGAACAGTAAGCGCTGTTGGCGCTGACGGTTTTACTATAGCATGGATTAGGACCGGCGCGGCTTCTGGTACTTTAACATGTCAATACAGAGCTATGAAATAAGGAGGGAATAATGAAAGTAAGTAAAGTTAAATCTACTGGAAAAATAATTGAGACTCAATTTGGAAAAGATTCCGAAGTTCTCTTGAGAAATGCCAAGAAGAATTATCCAGAAAATGATGTTGAAATAGTAGATATGACCAATGATGAGTTTATCAATGCCATCAATCAGCAGGACGAAGATAACGAGTCTGCTGACACTAAGAGAGAAAAGAAAATAAAAAAGGAAGAAAAGATAATTTTAAGGGATATGGCTATAACAGCTTTAGAAGCAAGGGGGGAGTTATGAGATTTTTGGTGAGTTTGTTAATTTCAATGTTTGTTATGGTGAGTGTGTTCGCGGGAGGATCGACTTTTACAATTCTTAGTGATACTCTAAACAGTCCTGACGATACTACCTCTGACGCTGTAAATGTTAATTCTTATGATAAATTAAGTTTTATCGTAAAATATGATGAGACTGAGGTGGGTGGAGGTGTTTCCGGAACATTAACTTTTGATGTGTCTAGTGATGGCACTAATTGGATAGATGCCTCTTTCTATGATTTTGCCGGAGGAGCAACATTACAAACCTCGGAAGCATTTACGGCGGATACTGACTACTTCTGCTGGTTTGACAAAGCATGGTCATTTACTTTTGTGAGAGCGCAACTAGCAGGAACGGCTACCGATTCTGATGATACTATACTAATAACAGTAAAGTCCGTAGGGACTAGATAAGGGGGGAAATTATGTTGGATATATTGGTACAATGTCAAGACTTACTGAAGTCTTTAAAGGCAAAGGATTTAGAGCTTGTCAATAAAGACACCGATTTAAATATCGCTTCACAAAAAATAGCTAAAGATTCAGCAGCAAACAGCGCAAAGGAAACACAACTGATAAAGAGAGAGCAAGAAGTATCTACCATTGAGGATATTCTTGAAATTCAAAAGAGCAATGGTATTAAACTTCGAGAGATTAAAGATCAACAAGCCGAACTTGAGACTAGCAGAAATGCTTTTGTCTCTCATTCCGAACAGGTAAAAGAAGAAAACCTCAAAAAAGAAAAGGATTTCAAAGCACAGGGAGAAAGACTTGCTAAAGAGGAAGCTAATTTGAAAGCAGCTTTAGAAAAGTTTGAAGAAGATAAGAAAAATATGAGGGCTGACATAATCAATAGTTTAAAATGAGTGGATTAACTTTTCAAGACAATAATCATATTATCACTAAGAAGGGTGATAATTACATCAATTTTCAGGCGGCTAGGCAGGATCAAAGCAGCTCTGCAACTAAGCGTTATGAAGCCTGGCTGTCTGCGGAGGAAGGACATATTATCATGGAAAGAGATTTAGCCGATACTACAGATATTACCATGAAATATTTTTATGATAGTGATAATAGTAATTTTCAAGTTAATTGGGACGCTAGAGCAGCTAAAACTTACGTTGATTATAATGCGTTATTTACAGGTTAAAATACTATTTTTGGTTTTTATTTTCTTGCCTTTCAATGTTTTTGCCATTGATGCGGAATATATTGAAATGAATCCGTTTAGTGGACAACTTGACGCTACCCGCACTACTTCCGGAATAATCGAAGACCTTGACCCTATTTATCTTCGGTTAAACGGCACAAACAAAATGACTGGCCATTTTTGCAGGACTCAAGGTGATGGAGAATTTTGTATTGAGTTTGATAGCGAAACAGTCTCTTTAGTAATAAATGATACGACAAGACAAACATGGATAACAGCACTTGTGGCAGTAAATTATGATTTTGAAGATGGCACTAATTATGATTTTGAGGATGGAACCAATTATGATTTTAATTAAGGAGATAAACATGAAAAAAATATTGGTATCATTGGTTATATTATTAATTCCTTTATATGCGTATAGTGCCAAATTAACTAGTAGGGCTGAAGACACTGCTCCTGCTTCAACAGATTTTACTCATACATTGGACGACACAATCGGAACTCCTGTATCTAAAAAAACTACTCATGGCAATGTTCTTAAATTAATTCAAGGTGATGTAAACGTAGACAACACAGGGGCTTCTACCATACAAGCAGATAGTGTAGCTTTAACTACCGATACAACAGGCAATTATGCTGCCGGTGATGCAGAAGCAGGCGCAGCCTTGACAGGTGATACGGCTACTGCTTTTTTCGGAGCAGGAACAATAGAACACGAACGAGGCGGGATCGAAGCTGACATATCCGCTATAGCTGACGGAGGTATTCTTGTAGGCACGGGTGCAGGAACTATGGGAATAAGGGCAGCTACATTTACAGCCGGAGTAGCAGGCTTTCTCACGCATGAGGTAGGAGGCATAGAGGCTAATATTTCAGCTATTGCCGATGGTGGAATGTTGGTTGGTACTGGTGCCGGTACTATGGCTATAAGAGCTTCATTTCTTACTGCTGGTGCAGCTGGGTTTATCACTCACGAATTGGGAGGCTTAGAAGCTGCTGTTAATGCGTATTCAGCAATAGTGGGTATTAATGCTGGTTCAACATTAGAGGTTAATCTTTCTTCCGAAATAATAACCTTGATAGATGATGAAACTGGTTCAGGTGCATTGATGTTTGGAACTTCACCGTCAATCACAACTAGCATACTGGCTGTAGCTCAAGCAAATATAGGTTCAGCCGCAGCTGAATTTGGAGATATATTTATAGGTGATGGAAAAGACTTGCAAATGGGCGATGACCAAGATGTACTTCTTACCCACATAGCAGATGTAGGTGTTCTTCTCACAGGAACTACAGACGAACAATTCCAAATAGGCGATAGCGGAACATATTTAAACCAAAGCGTAGACGGAACTCTTAGTTTAGTGGGAGATACCATAATTGATATAACTGCTCCTAATATAAAGTTGGCTTTTGATGCTGCCGCTTATTTAAACATAGCAACAGCAGATGGTGGAATAACAACTATTAGCCAGGTATCAGACGGAACAGACGAAATCAAACTAGGGGATGGTAGTGATTTAATATCGGTTGCCTCAGGTAATTGGGCCGTTTCAAATGCTGGTGTTTTTTCAGGTTTAACAGGGATTGCTTCTACAGGAGTTATTGATTTTGGCGCTACTACTTCCCAAGAGATTAACAATGCAGCTAATAACACCGTAGACGCAGAAGGAGAAGTAACCATAGATACTACTGACGGGCAAGCAGTATATTATGGGAACGGAGCAGTAAGAGTTCTGCAAGAAACAGACTATAAATGCGCTATCATAGAAAGTCTAGCCGCAGCAGATGATAACTTGGAATTATGGATGGCTAATGACGCCTGTACTGTAATTAGTGCCGGGGTTCATTGCGCAGGGACTTGTACTACTCCTGCTGAAATAACTATGGAGGACAGAGCTGGAAATGCTTTTACTATGGCTGTCCCTACAGTTTCTACCGGGGCAGGTAATACAACTTTTGCTACAGTTACCTCCGATGCTGTTTTAGTCGCCGGCGAAGCAGTTAGATTTGATGTAGATAATGCGGTAAGTCCTGAAACAGATACTTATAGCATTTGTATAGGAGTTAAATATAATAGACAATAAGGAGGTTTGATGAAAAGGATTTTGTTTAGTTTAATTTTGTGTTTGTTCTGTTTTCAAGGTTTTTCTGATGTAACCGCTACGATTCTTGATGTTTCTCAAGATTCTAACAGCGGTGCTATTATTGTCAAAACTCAATACAAAGTTGATGGCGTTGAGCTTGTGAGCAATTACCCATTACTTGATGGAAAATATTATTGGCAGACTCGCTATAATTTAAATCAATTTGCTGGTATGACTGACGGTGAAGTTAAGACAAGGATATTTAAAGATATAAAAGCTTTTGGTGAAAACGTTACCTGTAAGACTTATCTTAAACAGGCTAATTTTGTTTATACGAAAGATAAGGGTAGTCTGTTAATAGGTCAAACAGGAACCATACTCTCTGCCGACATTCTAGTTGACTCAGATGGTGATAATAT
>SDBV01002729.1_pt1 | contig 26381 bp, 45 predicted proteins | sample 2277081 | NCBI WGS metagenome assembly SDBV01 (sample SAMN10402039, study PRJNA504765) | marine sediment metagenome | isolation source: marine sediment core GS10_PC15, 223 cmbsf | place: Arctic Ocean: Southern Knipovich Ridge | collected 2010 | reverse complement strand
GCATCAACATATAGCCTGGTGGCGTAATGGAAGAACTGCCTTGTGGAAGACGGGTCTACCGCCGAAGTGGTGGTGACCGCCGCCTTCTCATTTGCCGCATTAAAATTCAATGCAGGCCGACCATAGATCGTGCCGTTGTTACCGCCACCGGCCTCATCGACAATCGTTCCCCGATTGTTGGATGGATGGCCACCGAATCGCCACTGACTGACCAATCCTGTCGGAGTAAACCTAATTGCTCCCATTATCTCACCTGATGCACACTTACTTCACCACCTGTGGCTGCGTCAATACTGAAGTTTACCGAAGTTCCGTCAAGGCGCATCAGGAAGGGAACGCCCGCGGGGCGTTTAATATCGCCGCCCGAAGCCTGCCCGTCGTCATCACCGACAGCAACCCAGGTATCAATTCCGCAAATCTCCAAGGTGGCCCCTGCGCCGAAAGCCGTATCCCCTGCAATAGTCTCAGTCGAACCGGCTGTGTCGTGCGTGTGACTTTTGCTCTGGTCGGCAATGTCCAAATCAATTAGCGGCCCTTGAAGAACGCGAAGCTCATTATCCGCCGAAACAGCGGCCCGGTCGGACCCGTCGTGATCTTTGATTTCGACAGCGCCGAGTTCGATATCCCCAACCTCATTAGTTATCGAAGCCCCCTCGCCACCGCTAAAATTCAATAGCTCGTAACGACAATACCACGAACCGCCGTCACTGGCTGCCATATTCAACATAAGACGATTGGCTAAACCAATGTAAATCAGAAGCGGGTCTTTAGTGTAAATCGTTGAGCCCGTTGTTCCTGTGAATGGCGCAGAATCCGCCGTGGCGGTATTATCCGTACCTGTAAAGGTAAACTCTCGACTCATCGTTTGTTGGGCTATCGTAGGCGCTGTAGTCCCATCGCCTTGCGAAAACAAACTAGCCAATAGCGTCCCGCCCTGCGCGGCCGTGGTGTTTCCCAACCAAACTCGCAGATAATTGGCCCCGGCACAGTTTATTACCTCCGCTCCCGAAGCTACAACCGCTGCGGTGGTGGTATCTACTTGGAGTTTGTTATCCGAGGAACTTGTCCCGGCATAAGTATTTGACATTTTTCCCCCTTATCAGCTTTCGCTGCTTGTTTGCAAGGTGAGGGGGCATTGCACCCCCCCTATTCACATGTGAAATGAATCGCGCCTTTGCCGCCTTTAGATATGACGGTTTTGGGCAGAGACGCGGTTAATGAGCTTGCTTGTTAAATCCACTCGCCTTCGTTCGTGCTTCCGCTCTTGCCGGCCATAAGCCAGAATAGCCTCCCTGGCCCCCTCAGTGGGGTCTAGGCCGTCTCTCTCGGCTTGAAGCCATCCAAGCCAAGCTTCCTGCTGGGCGTCCTCTCGATGCCTCCTGGGCACCCTCAAGAGCAATTCCTGTATACTAGCTGGTAATTCCATAAAGTTAGCCCTTGACCTTGACTAGCTCCCATTGCTCGTCGGGGAAGTTGAGCTTGCGTTTAGCAAATTCACCCCATCGCTTTCTGGCGGTCATGTCGTAAATCCTGCCCAAAAACTCTTGATCGTCGCTTATGGCGGACAACTGGTACGTCTTCAAGTCTGGCAGAAGGGCTACCCCACAGAGCTTGCAGAGATTTTTCTTCCGCTGCCTGTGGCAATTGGCGGCATTTTGCTGGACTGTCGCCATCCGAAGATTACTTCTTCGATTGTCTAGCCTGTCACCGTCAATATGATCTACTATTAGGTCAGGGGGGTCGCCCATAATGAGCCTGGACATTCGGATGCCTGTAGACGAGATCGCATAGCCCTTACGCAAGCGCCACCAAAACGGCCAAACCAAATCAAAATCAGCCTCATCAACAAGACACCCAACTTCTTCTTCTTCATCCAAAATAATCCAAACTTCCCCGTCCCCTCTGTATCTATACTCGTTCTTCATTATGGCTCTCCTGCTGAACCCCCGATGCCAAAGGCGAGCGGGGCGGTCAGGTGCCGCCCATTCGGGTGCTACCCTAGCTCGCGGAAAAAACAAAGCCCTCACCTATTAGCCAACAAAGGCCTGCTTTTTGTCCGCGAAAATCATAATTCTTTGAAAGTTTCTCTAGCTTTCGCCCGTCTTCGTCTAGCTGTTCTTGCGGAAACCCCTGTCAATGCTTGAATTGCGCGAGTTGGCGGGATTCTGGCCCTCGTAAAGTTTTTTCGCTCGCAATAATGACAATCGAGACAAATAGAATCTTCGGACTTGTGCTTATAATTCGGGTCGCCTACCCATTTATCCCCGTAATGAAATTTTGATGTACATTCAAAACCGACCATCCTTGGCCCCTCATCCCCACATAGCTAAACCAACACAAATAGTGGCAGCGGCATAGACGCAAAAGCCGACCACCACAACTACTTCGCTCAGAAAATCTGGAGGATCACCAACAATCTCAAGAGCCATCAAGAAAAGGGTAATGCTAAAAACCGCTAGCAATATAAACGGAAACCAAAGCATTTTATTTTCCTTTCTCTGTCACTACCAACCATAAGGCTAGAGCAGCAACAACAGCAGATAAAAAGTCTCTCAATAATATACCAGTAAGTAAAGCTAAAATAAAGAGAATAATAAAACCAATCTTAATCATATTTCACCTCGAACCTCGTTTTTGTCTGGTTGAATATGGACAAAAGCAGCACCTAAATTTGTTGGTTTATACATTCTTTGCTCGCCGTAGGTCGTTATCCCCTGGGCGTATGTCTTCAGGTACGAGCCAGACACCACCCCGATTTTCACCTTCTCTACCAATTTCCTGCACGCTGCATCCGCGCCTATCGTCGGGTGTCTCCTGCCCTGCTGGTCATGCACATGGCCTATCATGTAAATATCCGCATCACACATATTCATCCAGTCGATCAGCCTGTTTAGTTTCCCCCCCGGTGTTTGGGCAAACCCGGCCCCGTGGTGTAAGGCGAAACGATAGGTGCGCCTGTTTCCCGTAGTATTATTGTCCTTGGGGGACGATGAGGATAATACAGGCTTGTCTACCGTAGCTGTTCTTACAAACACAACATCTACGAAAGCCGAATACTCTAAATTTAGAACACCAAGTTCAGTACATAGCCAGGAATGAAGATGGGTTTGTTGGGCGGCCTGCTGGTAGCGTTTTTCGTGATTCCCAAGCAAAAGACCTAAACATTTGTGTTGAATAGGCCCAAACAACTCAGCTATCTGTTGGGTAAGATACTTCCCCAAGTGCCCCATGTCCTTAATTGTAATCGCATCGTGGACACAATCGGGGTCAAATCTTTTGTCGTCTAAGCCGATGTATTCCGCGTAATCCCCTCCCCCGAACCAGAAGGCGCGCTTGTCTTTTTTGATAATATCAATATCTTCCTTCACTCTGTCAATGGCGCACGCCTTATTCCCTAGGTGAATATCGGCTATGTTCCAGACGGTAAATTCATCGGAACGGCTGGGATGCAATATGTACTGTTTCCCTTTGGCTTCCATACTTTATTTCTCCTTCTTCGATTTTTCGCGTAGACCACAGGCAGCCTCAGCTTCTTCTAAACTATTCAGCCCCTTGCATATCGGCCCCTCGCCCTTGAGCGCTCTATAACAATGCTCCCATCGCCGATTCTCATCTACCGCCTTATTATATCGTTTTAGAATTCGTACATATCTCGCATCGTCTGATTTGACGGCCATCGCCTCTTGAATAACCCCAATCAACCATCGGCGTATCATTTCTTCTCCTTCTTGTTTTGCGCGCTTGCGGCCTTCGCTTTTCTCGCGTGATCTAAAATCCTGTTTTCGTGGCCGGGAAAGTCATGGCTGGGCTGTACGTGTCCACCCCAGAACAATCGCCCCGCTTCTTTAAGAAATAAATTCCAGCCCTTGTCCTTTTCCGTCGGCCAACCTATCGGTATTCCGTTATGTCTGGTAGGTTCTAATATCTTAACAGATAGTTCAAAAGAAGTCCAGCCCAAAGCTTCCGCAAGCACTTTTGCTGTAGGCCGATATCGGGGAATCTGCCCTTTTCGGTAACGCCGAAGTGAAGAAATATTTATATTCATCTTCTTGGCGATATTATTTAATGACATGTCCCCGTGCTGGCGGATAGCTTCTTTGAAACTTTCGGGCCATTTCAAGCCCTTGCCCAATGGATGTTCTTTATCGATCTTCATTTCGTTGCTTCTGCGGCTACCATTTCTGAAATTTCATCCAAATAGATTTTGCAACAAAAGGGATCACAGCCATCCGCGTTTTCAAATGTATATTTTGCCACTCTTTCCACTGTCTCCCGCAACTGCTTCACCAGTTTCGCAACCCTGTCTACAACTGCATCTTCGTCTTGCTCTACAGAGTAAAGGGACACTTCGCTTTCTGGCACGATTAGATCGTCAATCCGATCTAATGCCCTACCTTGGCTTAGGACAGCATCCCTCAGCAGCTTGTTCTCGGTCTCTAAATTATCAATTTTCCCTAGCACTGCCCAGTCAAAGCCGGCAGGGTTTCGCCCGAAATCTTCTATGGCTTTCTTCAGCAGCCTGTTCTCGGCCTTCTCGCTGGCAAATTGGTTACGGAGGCATGTCTTAGATTCGTGGAACGTCCAGTATCCATCCTTGCCTGTTACTGAGTCTCGCTGGCTATATTTATGCCACCTGTTATACGAGGCACATCTGTAGGTTTCGATACCTTGCACCTCTAATTCCGCTCCACACTTCGGGCATTTCTTCTCGTCGTTGTCCTTACGGCCGTATCCACCCCATTGTCTCGCCTCATCATATTCCGTGCATATATTGCTATCGCTCATCGGGAGTCTCCTTCTTTCGGCTATCGCGGCTTTCCTTAAAACCCTCGATGAAACTCCTAGCCACCATCATGGGCTTTACCGCTGTCACCTCCAGCATCATCTTCGTCACTAAAATTCTTTTGTGAGAAGGAGGGCAACATCCTAAAGCTAATGTTAGAACTAAAATAACTACCAACCGCTTTATCATCTCATCTCCTTCGGTAAGTGCTTCTTGACCTTCTTCCAGTATTCCAATGTGGCCTTCATCGTCATTCCATTTGGCCCGCCGCCGTTGTGCGCTCTTGCTTTTTCCTCGTTCGTCTTGGCCCCGTAGCGGAACCAGTAGAGTATCATCCTCGACTCTACAAGGGTGTCCTGCAAATAGTAGGACGGGGTGAAGGGAAGGTCTTCGCCCGTGATTCGGTTACAATCCTTCCACCAGCGGGGTGTTACTTGGTATTTCCCCCGTTCGCCGTCCGAGCCTGGGGTATCAATACCCTTCCAGCCTTCCGCCCGTGCTATCGCATAGAACAGCAGCACCCTTTTCATGTAGTCATCGTCCGGGGCAACAAGCTCCCTCGGCGGCGTCATCTCAACAGGGGTAGGAACATAAACGCTCAGCGGTTCCAGGACTGGCTCGCGGCGGGGGACGGGGTAGTTTTGTGGAGGGTTATTTGGTTGGCAGCTAAGCCCGATAAGGCCGTAGAAAACCGGCACGGCTGCTACTCCAAGGATAACTATCCCAAATGTTGTGACTGGTTGCCTCATGGTTTATTCTCCTCTTCTTCTTCTGCAACCTCTATCCCTTGGCCACCCAAGGAGGCACTAAAGGTGCAAGTACCCGGACAGTTGAGTATCAAAACAACCTCACTGCCCTCTACTGCCAAGTAAGTCTCAAATTCTGACTCATTATAAACCCCACCGCATAATTCACATTTTAGTTTCATGGTTTCTTCTCCTTCGCTTCGGCTTCGTTTTGTCTCTGTGCGAATCTTTCCCCTTCTTTGCAGCTGCAAGGCAGGCAGAGCGGTCCGCTAGAGGGAAACGTATAAATATAACCGCGATCTCTACACATCCAACATTCTGGCAGTAGCTCTTGCCCACAGTAAGGACATAATTTCCCCATTTCAACCACCTACCTTCGCGTGCTTCTCGACGGCGGACATGATTGCGTCAACGAGTTGTTCGACTGCAAATTCTTGATGTGATTCTATTGTTCCTGATTGAAAAACTTCTCGTACCATTGCCCTTATTTTTCCCCTCAGCCCCTGCATGTCTAGCGGTGGGAAGATGGATATGATTCTGTCAACTGCTTTTTCCTGTGTCAGTGTCATTGAGAAAGGCGGGCAGCCGGGAATTAGTATCTCTATCACCCTTTCCCTCTTCGTCTTCCCCTTCGACTCCTGCTGCGATTGCCAATGCTCGAAGGCGGCGTAGAGGGCTTGCCATTGTGAATTTGCTTCCCTCGCAGCATGCCCGCGTGAACCACACCACGACCACTTACCATGCGTACCTCGACAGAATGTATACCCCCTCTCTTCATCCTCTAACCACGTCATCAGCTTCTTCTCAACCATATAAAGACAATAGCGACAGCGAATTGTAACGCTATCAAATCCAAACACCTCGGGCAACGCTTCCACTACTTTTGCAATCTGTTCTTGCTCGGTCATTTCTTTTTCTCCTTCACGTCTTCGCAGATGATGGTTACCTTTACTTGCTTTACACTAAATTGTGGATTACACGCCTTTGCTGCTTTTTCTGTTTTGTCGGGCCAACACCCCCGGCTTATCCAACCTACAATATCTTCATCGCGCACGCCTTCTCGCACCCAGCCTTTAATCGTCTTTTTTGCCATTGCCTGTCTCCTTCCGCTGCTCCCACGCCCAAGCCTTAACAGTTTGTTCGTTGGTAACGGCGTTGCTAAAATCTTCTCGATGACGCTGGAACCATGTTTGTTTTTCCTCTCCAGATAAGCCCGCCCACCACTCGTCTCTTCGGGCGAATTCATCCTTGTTAGCCTCGGCCGTTTTCATAGCCAGCTCCTTTAATTTATCGCAGGCTTGAGCTTCTTCTCTGTTGATTGCTTTTTTACGAATAACTTCTCGTTTGTCCTCGGCCTTTTTCCAACGTTTTTTCATGCAGGTTACAGCAAAGGTTACAGACCACATCATCTTTGGCTTGTCCTCGACCACGCGAAGGAATTCGGTCCACCCATTTATGAAGTCCCTGGGAACCATCTGTATCAAGGACTGAACGCCTTTCTTGCCCGTGCCTTCCTTGACAATGGCTTTCTCTACCTGTTTTCTCCGAACATCAGGGTGTAAGGGCCCAATAGTGGTGTCTTCAAGCCTTGCTGTTCCGAAGCATTGGGTGATATGCTTTGTGGCCCTGGCAATATCGATGGGGTTGGCGACGTAGTCCGGGTTTGTAGGATCGGAAATATCGGAAAAAGGGGATTGCTCTCTTAATTCTTCTTTGTCCCCGTCCCGTCCCCGTCCCGTCCCCGTCGGCGTTATATCCGTAACGTAACGGTTGGTAACGGGTGTAACGTTATTCCCTGTTACTTCCTGCTTATCTCTCCATCGCTTCTGTCTCTCTGAATTTGTAGGGTCGTCTTGGTAAACTCCCCAATTACAGATAGTTATATCTTTATCATCTGTTTTGATGGCGCCCGCCTCAATTCCCTTTGCAAGCATCAATGCCCAGTCTACCGCGAGCAATCTCATTCTTTCCAATGTTTCAGGCGTTAAAGAACCTCGACTGATTTTTCCGCCTCGTTTACCATAAGACTTTACTGCCTGCAATAATTTGATCCAGCAGGCATATTCCCCCGAATCAAGATTAGCGGTCCACCCCATAAATGCGCCTCTTGTGTCAAGCCTTAACCACCCGTCCATGTCATTCGCCTTCCTTTTTCGCCGCTTCGGCTGCCTCGCGGGGTCTACGCTCAATAGCCTCAAGCCATGCTACCGACACTGCTGCGATCTGAACCAATTCTTCGACGCCTCGCTCTGGCTCATTAAGGATAGCTTCTGCCAATTCCCCGAACTCTTCCAAGAGTATTGTCAACCACTTTTGGTCTTGGTGATTTTGCTCACCCCACTTCTCGTCCTGCCGCTTGCGTTCTGCTCGGATGAGAGTTACCCATGGCTTATCCACGATGGCCTGGGATCTTCGATATAACCCTAAGAGGTATTGAACACAGATATTATCTACGCTAAGGTTCTTCTCTAAACATTCTTCAATTTCCTCTATTGATGGAGCTAATGATTTGTTCATATCATTCACTTCCTTTCCCCGCCTCGGCGGCCTTGCGGGTGGAGTAGAAAGTCCGAGTTCCCCCATAGCTACTGCCACCCCAATTAACCAGCCACCCGTCAGAGTCAAATAGTATTGACAATAAATCGTCATCCTCAGTAACATCATATATCTCATCTTCCCCGCTTCCAGCTAGAATAATCACCCAACAAGCATCGAAGCCCGGTACAAACGATTCGCCGGTGTCCGCGTAGCTTGGCAGCTTGTCCACGATGGCCTGGAGGGCGGCGAGTTGATTGCGGAGACACTGGTGTCCCTCACTTACAGAGCCATCTCCTTTGAATTTTAGAGTACCACATTCAAAGACATAAGAATCAATATATTCGTTTTCAATCTCCGCTCCACACTTCGGACATTTCGTTTCTCCGACTCGTGCGAGCTTTGGGCAGCCGAGGCATAATAATCCTGGCGGTCCGCCCGTTCCGAGCACTCTATTGCACTCCTGGCATTTATCCTCAGCCATTTTCCACCTCGCTGGGGTTAAAATCTCCTTGATATAAACTCCCGCATTTTGAGCAAGCGCCTTGCCAGGAACCTATTACTTTGCCCCCACAATTACATTCGCCCGGTGTCGTTCCGAGGACAGTAATGGGTTCTTCCTTCTCTGGAAACAAGTAGTCGTATGCGGCGAGGACGGCGAGGGGTTTGGAGGGGAAGACTTTATCAATTAACCAGTTTTGCTCACCACTAACGTATCGTATTCTCCATCCATCTTCTCTCTCTACTCCCCAAGGCCATTGTTGGAAAACGATACGATGAGTATTAAACATCTCCTCTTCCGCCCTTTGCAGCACCCACGCCGCGTGCAGGGGGAGGGAGATCAAATGAGTATGGTGTTCGCTAAGGTAATAGATATTGCCTTCTTTAGTATTGGGGTAACAAGTCTCGTCACAAGGCCCGCCGAAATTCAAACCAAACCACTCTGGTTGCTCTTCCATCATCCTCGCGCATATCGGGTTGGCGAGCCAATCACACATTGTATTTCTCCCTAATTAAGGTGTATCCCGTAAGCGTTCATGTCATCGCACAGGATAATTACTATCTGGCCCTTTCGCCCGCCCCGAACGCCGGAATCTCTCCCCCCGAATCCCAGTATTTCCACGAAAATCTTCTTATTTTGCGGGTGTCCCTTTCGGCAGTCGAGCGTTCTACTTCTGATTAGTTCCTTGGTGCATTCAGGGCAGTAAGGGTGGACGTTCTTCCGCTCGGTGCAAAAGTCACCAATGTGAATATCCATCTCGCAATTACAGCCTACGCATCCCGTTGTGTAACAATCACACATCAGTTTTCTCCTTCAACTACTAATTTGACATTCATTAGTAATTCGCTAGTAGTTAGCTCTCCGGCCAAGCCTCTATTCCCAGTTTTTTGCACACATATTCGTAGTCCATGTCTTTCTTCCAAACATCTACCCAGAACTCGAAATCAGATTTGTAGTCATGTTTTCCCGCTGGCAAATCCTTAAAATGTAACCGTATTATTTCTGCCAGCCTGTTGGGCATATATCTCTGTAGCGTTGTCCAAAATAAGGCAGCCGCTTGCGTGTCGTTATTCAGGGGGTGCGCACAAAATTCGTGGCCGCTGCAATGATGTTTCCGGCATAAGGGAATAATGTTCTGGGGTGTAGCTACGAGTTTGGAGTATTTTTTACGGATATAAATATGGTGCCCTACCGAATCCGGGGTATCCATACCACCACAAAAAATGCAGGGCTTTGCCCTCATGTATCGCATGGCTAGTTCCAAAGCAGCCTGCTTGTATTGTGCTGAATGGGGGGTAAGGGGCCTTTTAGGTTCCCATTCTACAAGGGCGGGAGTTTTCATTTTCTGAGCAAAGTTCTTAGCCATCGCTAATCCTCATAATGAGTTGCAACCATCATAACATTCGATCCATTCGTGCCGCTTGGTATAGTCGTCGGGCCGGGATGAATATTCCCTTTCTTTATATCTTTGTTCGCGCCCGCAAACGGGGCAGGAAAAGGTTGTGAACTTATACCAATATTTCTTTTTCCTCTTAGCCATTAGAAAAACCCTTCAAATATCATTTTCACTCTTCCGTGCAATTCGCATGTGGCGTTAGGCTTGTCTGCGAGTTCGCCCAGCCCATTCTTGATAATTATACTATCCGCCTTAACAAATCTCCCGCAATGGCACCTTGGAATAAACTGTGCCCCGCCGTCGTAACAGACGCGCCGTTCATTAAAATATTCATGCGCCATTAGAACAGTGGCCTTTCTTGGTTCTGCAACAACTCTCCAATATATTGAGCAACGGCAGGAACTACGGCGTTGCCGAGGCATTTAAGTCGGTTGACACGATCTGTGGCATACATCCCGCGATAGGGAGTCCAAGCCTTATGGCAACTTTGTGCCAGAAGTCGTGACAATGCTTGCAGAGAGTTTGGATATTCTTCTGCGTATTGTTCCGATAGTCTTGATCGATATGATGGGCTTGAAGGCTTTTCATAGTCCCGCAAGATTCGCAAGCATTTTTCCGAAATTTTCTCGCCCTCTTGTGATGTGAATTCTTGCTGACATCTTTCTTGGAGTTGGCGCAGGTAGAGCTGCAATACTTGCGGCGAAGAAACAACGTTGGTGCTTCTAGTTTTCCATTTCTGAAGCGTGGACGGATAAGCCTCACTCCGCAATGCTTGCAATATTTCTCTGGGGTTGGATATGGTTTTATTGGCATAAGTCAATACTAACATATACCCCTCATCTATGTCAAGTCTGTCCACCCTATTGGAAATCCCATCAGCCATTCGGCATCTATTGGCGAAACTGGTCCAGCCCCAAACACTCTTACATATCTCCGGCAACAGGGCCACTTTTGCATTGAGGACGCGGTATAATTCGCTTTCGTTGTTGGCGTGTGCAAATAACCACCAGCGATTTCTTTGATGGTCAGCCCCAACTTCCCATGCTCCAATTCGCCTATACCCAGCTTCATATCCGATTGATTGAACATCTCTTTTAGCCTTTCGTACCGCTTTTTCGGTAACATTCTCCGCGACTACCCACATAGGCCGACTCTCTTTAATCAACCGAAACATCTCAGGCCACAGGTCGCTGGCAACGCGGCGGCCATGACTTGCAGAAGAGAATGGTTGGCATGGGAACCCCCCCGTCCACAGGTCTGCTTCGGGGATTTCTTCGGGTTTGAGTGTTGTGATGTCGTCATGTCTCCAGATATCAGGCCAATGCTTCTCAAGTACCTTTATGCAATACGGTTCGTTCTCCACTTGTCCGACACACTCATGTCCCGCTCGTTCCAAGCCAAGCTCGATACCACCGATGCCAGCAAACATAGACACAAACTTCATTAAAACAGTGGCCTTTCTTGGTTCTGCACCCGCAGGCGGGCTGTCTCGCAATCAGTGTTCTTCATTGTTTCTTGCGTCGCTTTCCGTAGATGCCCCACCCGTATCGCTTCGGTGATATTTTTGCTGCCTTTTGTAATGTCTCTCTATGAATATTCATGTGTCCAGCCCGGGTAAGAAGGCATAAATTGTCGATAGTGTCGTTTTCAGTATTACCGTCAAGATGATGAACTAAAAGCCCTTTCGGTATTGATCCTTTCGTGTTTTTCCAAACATAAAGACACCGAAGAATCCATTTGTTTGGCTCAGCTATTTTAACGAACCATCTTTTCATGTTGCCTTTACATTTCCGGCCAGTTGTTGCTCCTACCGGAAGATGGTTTACGCCGACACATCCTTTTCGGAACTCGGTTTTGGGACTTAAATGAATTCCCTTTACGCCTTTGTTCCAAGGCACCGACCCTTTATAAAACACGCTTTTTTTGTTGTAGCCGGTTCGCTTTCTGTATTTTTGATAACACCCAGGAGAACAAAACCGAATAGGGCGATTTCCAGATCGACTTCGCTTGAAATATATACCACATTCTTCACATTCCCATGTTGCCATTTTGTTCTCCTTGTCTTTAACAACATGGTATTGTAATTTATAGGCTGTGGCACGTCAAGTATAAAATACTTATTTATACACCCTTCCTTCTCCCCGGCCAACACAGCTGCGATGTCAGGATGTAGCATTTCATTCATCCTCTTTGAAGATTTGCACTGGCGGCAAATAAGCATCATTCTTTTCTAACCATGCTAGTATCTGTTCCTTGTTTTCCTTTACCGCCGCCGTGATCTCTTCGATTCCCGCCACCGAGTCGCCAAAGATCACACCGATCTGCTCAGGACTCAAGCCGTCTCCCACGCAGAAGGCTATCCGCCGCGAGCGGGCGTCAGGGCTGGGGCCGAGGATTGTGTTGTTGCTCATTTCTTCTCCTTGGGCAGCAGGCTTTCGAGGAAGGCGAGTTCTTTTTTGGCGAGCCGCATGCACTCTTTACAGAAGGGTTCTCGGAAATAAGGACTAAAGCATCTACTGTGTGCATTATCCTGATGTATCGCCCAAGGCGTCCAAGGGGAGTCTAGACACTCATTCCGTTCTGTCGCGTTTCGTACTGGGCATTTGATGCAATCATTTTTAAGAAAAATTTCACATAGTGCGCAGTTGTCAGCGCCACGATCGTGTGCCTTCGGGCTTCGCAGTATTCTTTCCCATTTGACAATACTGCCCTTCAATGCTTTTAGTGTTTTAGGTTTCATTTCTTTTCCTTCCCGTGTATACAGCCGAAGTCTTGGCCAGCCGCATAGCTCCGATAGTGCGAACCGCTGAAAATTAAGTAGTCCCTAAGATCATGGAATACCGAAACGCTAGTAGAGTTGGTTATCTTTTCACAAGAGCAGCATCCATATTTAGCGCGTGGGTTCAGTGACCTTTCCCAATAATCGCATTCCTTGCAGGTAATCATGGTTGCTCCTTGCAATCACAGTCGCGATAAAGGGTTTTCCCATCTGCTCTTTTCCCATCCATCGCCAAGTCTTCCCCACAGTCCGGGCATACACCAATCCGTAACCACCTCTTCCGATCCACCCCCTGATCTTTCAGCAAATCAGCTAACGCGGCAAGGATAAGCCTAATCTTATAGTCGGTCATCCAATATTCTCTATCGATCAAACAATCGGGTTCTGGCAGGGGGCCTTCTTTTAAGACATGCCTAATATCTTCCAATATACTCATTCTTTTTCCTTAACCCCACAACTAGGCAGGCTGGCGCTATGTTGACCCACCCAGCCGCAGATACAAAGCTCTATTTAATTGCCCCCAGTTTCTGCCTACACGCCTCGATTTTTTGCAAGCTCCAATCAGTCTGCTTTTTCAAATCGGCCTGTACTATATTTTCGCACCACTTAATAAATTCTTCCGTGCTGCTTTTGGGAAGCTTGGCCGAATATTCTGCTCGTAGTGCTTTATATTCAGGTGTGTTAAACATTTCGCTGGGAGTAGGAGGAAGCCCCATTTCGGGACGCTGGCCGGTGTTGGCATAAACAGGAGTTTTCCCCGCCGCTGGGGGTTTCTTTGTTGGAGGTTTTTTCAGATTAGCTAAGAACTTCTTATCGTACAAACAATTCCCAAGTCTATTCCCTAGTGTTCTTGCGGCTCTTTTCAGGGCGTCGGTTACGGCTTCTTTTCCAGCCCCTTCGTAAGCGTCAATCTCCTGACCTATTTTGTAAGTCATCCCGCTTCCGTAGCCCACGTCCTCCCTAGTCGATCCGCCCATATCGAGAGTTATTATTAAGGCCACTTTGGCCTCGCATACAACATCGAATCTCTGCTTCTTCTCCCATTGTTGAGTATCGTAGTTTTTTTTGTCTACTTCATGCCACTCGGCCGACAGCCTAGTTGGGCCATCAAGCACATTGTATGACCATCCCTTCGTCCCGAATATCTCGTTTAACTGATCTATCACCCACCACCCCTGGACGTAGGTTAATTCCCTCCCGCTTTGGCTTCGGGTACTTAGGTTTTCCGGGGGCTGTTTCAGTTTTTCGGTTATGTCCTTATCCATCTTTATTCTCCTTCCCACAACCGGGGGTCGTAGTCTTTAAGTTTGCACCAATAATCCAAAGCGGCTAAGAATAGCTCAGTCCATTTTCTTCTCTCTTTTGTCCAGTCTTTTACTTCTATTCTCAAATCATCAGGATTAGTAGAAATCAACACATTCAGGAGAGATACTTTTCCCATATCTACTCCGTGTGCGTAAGCTGCTAGTTGCATGGGGGCTTCCGGCTTCCACGCCTCCAATTTCTCTCCGGGTTTTCTTCTCTGGGTTTTGAAATCAATAACTGCCCTTCTCCCATCACATAAATCCGCCACCAAATCTGTACACCCCCCGTAACCGTGTCTACAAAAAGACCACTCAACAACATGTACAAAGTTCACATTCTCTTTATGCCATTTTTGGTATTCCCCAAGCATCGGGGCCACTTGCATATCCACTGTCCCCGCTTCCGTAGAAATCCAATCTTCTATTGCTTGGTGTACTCGTTTCCCAAGATCGGCTGCGCGAAGGGATGTTTGTCTTGCATCTTCAGCCACACGAATAGCGAACTGGTCAACTGATTCCCCCGCCAGCCTGGGAAGCGTCAGGGCGGCTAGAATCCCCTGCTCAACCATCCACGCCACAAGATTGGGCTTCGGGGTCGTATCCTTGATAATGGACGTCACAGAAGGGCATAACCCTTCCTTGCGGGCATCTTTAAGTGTTGTTGGCCTGAATTGCCCCGGCTTGGTAGAGCATTCTCTCTCGTATTGAGGTGTTCCGTCTCTGCCGTACCAGTGTGAGCTAGTTTCTATTTTGATCTTCATGGTGCCGTTTTCTTGATTTCTTCTCTCGCGTTTATAAGGGCTATGCCCGTTGTCATTCCGCTCTGCAAAGTCGTCTCAACCTCTTCTATTAAATCTTTTAGTGCCCTGTGCAGCTTAGGAGCCGCCGCCGCTAATGTCGCGTCCTCAAGACTTCCACCCTCGCCCTGCATGCAGCTAAATGGGCTAATACTATATTTATCACAGCTTGGGTGGTCACGCAAGCACTTTACTACGCGCCATCGTTTTGTTTTAGTTATATCGCTCATACCACTCATCCAATCCTATTTCCCACTCTCTTCTGTCAGCTTCCGCCAGTCTCGCGCAATGCTTATGAAGTTCTCGCAGGAACTCAATGTCCGTACAACCCCCATGTCGGTAATCGTCATCAGCCCGAAGGGCGTCTTCTATCTCACTGGTTGTCATTTGCCTACATGCTCCTTTTCTAATTCCTCAACGCGGTCCATGAGTTTCCAAATTATCTCTTGAAGTTTGAGGACGTTTTGTTGGAGGTTACGCACAACATCCATTTGCTTTTCGACGAGGTCTTCTAATGCACCCATGATTGCTCCTTTCATCTCCAGTGGAACAGGGCGTGGTTATTGAAGGCCAGCAGGATAATCGGGCCCAGCAGCACGAAGGCGATTAGGAAGAGGACGCCTACTTTTCTACCCTTGCCGTCGTACACCTCACAAATTCCAAAGAAGGCACACAGGATGGAACCTAACGCCAGTAGGGCTATGAGGAAGGTATTACAATCACTGATGATTTCTAACGTTGTCATTTCATTGCTCCTTTCGTTCAAAATAATGGCCCCGGGTGGAATCGAACCACCCACAAGCTACTCGGCCCATCACGTTAATGAGTTGCTAGCCTTGTCTCCAAAGCAAACCTGCGGGGCCAAAGCCCCCAGCAGGATTAACGGTCGGCACTGCTAGACGAAATGCAGACATAAGTTCCTGCCGTTGGGGGCCAAATGCTGGTGTAGTCCGATCTCGAATCTGGATTGGTTGCATGGCGGAGTTTTGCCTTGCTCCTTATAACCACACATTTCCTCTACAGCCCTTGGTCTAGGGGCCGGACCGCTGTAGTAGCAACACCAGCAATATTCAATTTTAAGCCAGCGGTCCGGGACTTCCCTTCCCGACTTGGAGCAGCACGGTGCGCTTACGCAACACCACCGCTGGCAATGCTGGTGTGGCCGAATTACTCCGTCTAGGAACTATGGCTCGCGCGAAGCCTCCACGGAACCCACGACTACTGATTAGGTATCGGCTAGGGGGCAGTAACATAAGCGGGGGCGAGTTGTTTTCGCCTTTGCCCCGCCCGTTCAGTAGTCACCTACCCAACAACAGGTACACCAGCAATATTCACTTGTAAGCTTGATTTTCTCCTAAAATAAAACGCGGGGGCGGCTTGTGGCCACCCTCGCGCAAGCGAAGCGTATCCCAGAACTTCGCTGGTTCCTTCCATAGGAGTCTCTGGATTGGGATACTTAGCTTTCATATCATAATAATACGTTGTGTTTTCGGAGAAGTCAATAGGAAAATGATTTTTTTGCGTGGATATCGCCAGAAGTTATCAAGTGTCGATAAATGCGCATAAAAAAGCCCACCTCGAAAGGTGGGCCCAATGGCACGGTCTCCATCCTTATTCAGACGGGTCCGCCAAAACCCGTATCTCTTTTATCGTACTTCTGACTATTGCAGAATCCCCGTCTTCCTCAATAAAACCTTTATCATTAGGCGTGCGCCAATACCGCAAAATCAAGGTCTTAGGCGTTACTTTTTCTATCCAGCCCACAGTTTCGGTGTAAATGGTTTTATCCCCCGCCGCGTGGTCCCAAAGACTCACAAACACAAACTTGCCCTTGTCTTTTTTGCGGAGTTTCATATTAGCCCCTTTTTTATTAGCTCCTCCCGCAAAAGCTCCTCGGCCCTTTCGGTATCTCCCATCCCCCAAGCCCCGGCTGCATCATCGGAGTTCTCCAGGAGAATCTGGTATACTATATCCTGACTCGATAAATTCTTCGTGCATTTCGAGGCAAAATCACGGAGATACCGATGCCATTCTTCCATTATTTATTCTTATCAATCGTCCCTTGGACAATCCCATAACCCAATGCAGCTAAGACCATCGCAATAATCGCGGCCAACCTGACAGCGCCTTCGTTGGCTTCCGAAGCTATCGATGGTTTGAATAAAGCCACAATCGCGGCTATCTCCACAAAGGCTGTGGTCAGAAACTTCCTACTCGATATTCTTGATAGAAAATCCTTCATAATTTCTCCTTTGTACGAACTGTACGAGTTGTACAACTCGCTCATCTGGTACAATCAAATCCTTGGAATTAAGGGAACAAGCATCTTTGCCAAATCTAAGAGCTTGTTAAGCACATTGGCTTCGACGTATCCCTGCCGTAAGGCGTTTGTCAACTGGGCGTTAAGCTCGCTGAACCTTACTCGCTCGATATCCGTTATCGGAATAGTCGGGGTAGTATCTACGTTTCCACTTGCTAAATCTTCTGGGTTTATCATTTGATATCTCCTACTCTTCTAAGTTTTGCCCTTGCTTGGTTTTCGACGTATGCCTTAATTTGTTCGCTTATGTTGGCGCGATACAACTCGAATGCCCTCGCATTTTCGCAGACCTGAAAGACAAAGGCGATGTTGTCCATGATAGCGTTAAACAATTCCGCACGCCTGCGCTCCTGCTCTTCAAAATCGTTCATCGCCCTGCTAAGATTAGCCATCACCGCGTCAGCCAATTTCTTCGCGGTAGCTTCTGACTCGTTCTCAGACAAAGCAATCATAACTACATCCTGTCCTACGGCTTTAATGAACGTGCTTCTTAGTTTAGTCGATGAAGCCCGAACACTGGTGTCGTAGGCTTCAACTCCTTTCTTCACTTCGCTGGTCGCGGCCTCGACGTTATCGAACGCAAGAAGCTGTGCGCTCGTTCCCGCCTGGCAGCCTGTCAATAGCAGAACAACTGCTAAGCCAGCTAGTATCTTCCATTTTCTCATGGCTTCTCCTTTCGCATTTCCCTAAGTTCTTCTTTTATCTCAGCTAACGTAACTAAGATAGTCTCAAAACGAACACTATTTGCGGACGCCGACGCCGCCCTCTTCTTCTCTGTCTCCGCCAATTTAGAATCGACATTCATCGTATATCCGGCAGTTGCTCCACAAACAATCAGAACAACCCAGATAATAAGCCTGGCCCATATCAGCCGCTTGATTTCGCCGTTGTTTTTAGCCATATTATTTCCTTGTTTTAAGGCGAGAAGTCATTCCGGTTCGAGTTTCGTATGTCTGAAGGCTTACTCCAAATATCGCCAGTAAACCCAGCGCAGCTCCCTTAGAATACCCCATATCTTGCATTGCCTCATAAGCGTCTTTGAAAGCCATCGGGACAAGCAAATCGGAAGCCACGGTTCCGAAAGTTACTTGCTCCCCAACCACGTTTTCGCCCGAAGATATATTTATGGCAGCCCCGAAGACGGGGTTTAACTTTGACCTCCCGAATCGGAATATTATATCCGCCGTATCCGCTCTACCAAAAGGAACGTCTTTACCGCGGAGTGGTACTATCCTACCTCTGGAATCTTTGGTTTGGCCGGAGGCGATGCGGGACATAAACACAATAACTTGCGAAAGCCCTATCATCGGGTCGATGCGAGTATTGCCTACTTTCACTTTTCCGAAATCAGCCGAACGGGGATCAAGTTCAATTTTGTCGTCATCGTCTCCCCACGCGCTCATGGCAGCAGCAGCTAAGGCGTACACAGTACCAAGCCCCGCGATAGCTCTAGCATACTCTATTGCAATTAGTTTTCTAGTACGATTAGAGCCGCGCCAGGCAGGCTGGCCTAGAAGCAACTGGAACCGGCTGGCAACCCAGCGGGGAGCAAAGAAGACCTGGTTAAGCCCAACCCACGCGCTCCGCCGAGACCGCGAGCCTCCCCGGCCTGTGTGAGTATTAACAAAAGCAGCTATTGCCTTAGCTTCATCTAAAGTTACTTCACCACCACGACTGAGCGTTTTAACCAGCCTGTCAAATTCCTGCATCCTGATGACATTCAGGATAGTTGTGTACGCCCGCTCCGAAGCAGCAACGCCAGGAATCTTCTCGGCCCATCTTGACATATAGACTTCTTCGCGGCTGCCGAGTGCGTGGCCGTGTTCGGCTAAAAACAACCCCGCCTTTTGGGATAGTTTATAATTATCGTTGAGTTTAATTTCTTCGTCAATGGCGAATTGGTTTTTCTTCGATATAGCAGACCGAAACATCTTTCTCGCGGCCCGTATTGTGGAAACGGGATGAGACAACAAAGCCCATCCGCCCTGTCTGAACAAGCCCGATAAATCAAAACTCGTTATAATAGACCGGGATAACTGAAGAGCTTCGCCTACCCCCGAAATAGACCTGGATAACAAAGCGCGTTGTTCGCCTTTATCCTTTTGTATAACACTCCCCCACTGCCGGTGAGCGGTGTCTAATCTAAAGCGTACATCTATGGCTTCATCGCTTAAGAGAATAGCCTTGCGCTGCTCAGGACTATCTGTGGGCTTGGTGTTCTTTTTGAGGAAAGCAGCATATTCTTTATCGAGAGCATCTATTTGGTCATGGAGTTCTTTGACTTGGGCCTTTTGCTCTTCGGTCAGGTCTTTTCCGCCTCTGGCGACTTGTCTCTGTCGCTCCATTGAGGATAAAGAAAAGTCCGACTTCATTAAAACCCGCCTTGCGGCCAATGCCTGAGCATTTCTTGTCCCGGCCTGGGTTACAGCGTTACCCAAGGATATGAAATCCGTGACCGCCTTATCCCGCCTAGCCTGCGCTATACCAATAGAAACTTCGTCTCCGGCTTCGACAGCATTTATATATTGTTGCTCTGCAACGTCTCGCTCATTTTTGAGTCGGGTTTCTTCATGCAAGAGGGTAAAGTCCTCTTCTATAGAAATGGGTCTTGGTTGAGCGTCAAGCTCAGAAACAAGTCGCTGCGCGGCATGCGGGTCTTTTTCTGCCCTTTGTGTGGCCTTCGCTGCTTCCTCCTTGAATTGTTTGCTTTCTCCGCGCTTAGGCGGAGGCAGGCCCAGTTCTTTTAGCTCCGCGTCAATCCGCTCGTTTTTAATGGCGGTTAAATTTAGCGGGCCTGCTTCTTTTTCTTCTTTGGGTGCTTCGCCAACTTCCTCGCCACGTGGGGCTTCTTTGCGAACAGGGACTTTCTCTGCTTTGCGTTCTTGAATGTCACTTGGTTTCTCCTTCACTTCGGGGGTGGGGACGCTTGGAATAAGAGTTTTTGCGTTTTGCGTAAAGAAGTTTTTAACTGCTCCATCTGCTAGTTCGCCATCAAGAAATTCGCCGAATTGGATAGCAAATTTTTCTTGATAAAAGCCATGCTTGATTTCCCAGTCCGTTACTTTAGAAACGGTTGCGTACTTGTCCAAGATGGTCTTGCGTGCTTCATCAGACAAAGTGTTCAATAGAACGTGAGCAATTTCGTGTTTTTTTACTTTTTCGCCTACGCCTGGCTGTACCCAGATTGTATTAGCCTTTATTGCCCCATAATCAACCTGTGCTTTGTTTTTAAGGTTAGGGTTCTCTTCAAAGTGCCAGCCATCAGGCAAAAGTTCTTCCGCGGTCATTTCCCACGGTTGCTTTACTTCCCCTTCGGGGGTGGGTTCAATTGGAGTAATCTCTTTGCCCTCTGTCGGCACTCCTTCGGGCTGAACCCCTTCTTCAGCAACTTTCTCAACAGGTGTCGGCGTAATCTGTTCACTGGGGGCCTCCTCAATAGCCTCTTTGGTAACCTTTTGGGCGACTTGTGATACGCCTACTCTGGCGGCGCCAGGAACAATAAATATACCCATCTCAATAAGTAACTGCTCTGCGTTGGGCACGCTATTCAGAAGACGATTGAAGAAAGCTGTGCCTTGCTCTGACTGGCCAATTCCGAATGCTTCCCGAAGAGTTCTTCCCAGTTGCTCTTCTTCCATTTCCTCAATAACGCCGTGGAAGCCGACTTTACTAAAATGCTTCTCCCAATCAGCAGATGTTCTTAGTGGACCAAGACGTCGCCATTGTTTTTCCAAGGACCGCATGACTTTTCTTGCGGGGCCTTTTACTAATGGGAACTTGCCTAATATTTTGCCAGTTCCCCTGAGCACCTTCTTGACGCCCCGCCCTAATGTTGGCCCGGCGGTTTCAGAGAAGTTTTCAATAAATACATCCGCAAAGGAAATTAAAAATGCCGTAGCTGGCTTTTCGCTAGTCTCGCCAACAATCATTATTCCGTCTTCCATAAAGCCGATCTGGGGCATCATCCTTTGGATTGCTCCCTCAACAACTCTGTGGGGCATAGCAAAAGTTCTAACTCCTGCCCCTGCCGCAGCGCCAAGAACGCTTATCCCCAATTTAACAGCCCTTTTTCTGATAAGACGGCCAACCGCTTTAGAAGCAATCTTTTTTGCACCTTTCTTAGCGCCGGTTGCTAAACCGCCCGTCAATAAAAACTCTATAGCAAAAGCGGGTAATTGGCTAATGCCGCCCGAAATTTTTGCACCCGTCGTAAGACCGCGTTCCTCCTCCTCAATGAAAGGCTTCAGATAAGTTTCGATTATTTCAACGTTCCTGTTGTATCGTTCATCGTACTCCCGCACGGCCTTCTCAGGGAAAATCCTTCTTTCCCAATCGGTAAGCTGGGGGGAGGTTTTCAGTCTTCGCGCAGCCGCGTAAGCCCCCAACGCCCTCCCCGCGCCAAAAGCACTGAAGGGGATTTTCTCTAACGGCCTCCGAAAAAGATTTTCCCAAAAACCAATCGGCTTTTCTTCAACCTGAAGGCGTTCTTCCTCTGCTTCTAGCCCTCCGTCCGCTAATTCCTGCGAAAATCTGGCAATATCAAACGTAGACTTAGGAACGTCAAATTTCTGCTCGGTTTTCGGGAATTCCCCAAATTCCTCAACAGGCTCTATGCCCTCCTTGGCCCTGAAGTCCCCCACTACCGCCTCTGGGGTCCGTCGGGGGGCGATAGGCTCTCCAGGGGCAACCTCCGGCCTCTCAGCTACGGCTACGGGGGCGTCGAACAACTCATCAAACCCCGTAGGTTCATCGAATAGCTCGTCAAATGACTTACTCAACCCTATACCCCTGTGCCCTTAAAACCCTCTTGGTTTCCTCTCTATCGCCACCCGCCTGTCTTTTTGCAGCATCTACAACTTCTTTCGTAAGGACCTTTCCCCCAATAAAGGCCCCGGAAATCTTCTCTGAAATTCCCTTACGTGTTGTTTGGAGGATTGTAATTTCATTATCGAGGTCTTCTATTTGGCCCCCCAGTTCTGCATGGCGCTTGTTTACCTCAGCAGGTACTGGCTCTTTTGTTATTCTGATTTGGTCCAGTCTATCGAACTCTCTCTGCGCCCTGCTCAGTTTGGTCTGAACATCGGAAATCCGGTCTGCAACAAAATCCCGGCGAGCGTTCAGTTGTTTCAGCCTATCTCCCCTAGCTACACGTAGGTCTTTCTTGGCTTCTATTCTTTGCTTCTCGGTCTTCGCGGCGGCAAGTTTTGAGTCAGCTTTAGTTTGCTTAGCTTTAGCGATTCGATCTTCTCTTTCCCATCGCTCGGTACGTCTTTCCCCAAACCTTGCTTTCTCGAATGCTCGCTTTTCTTTCTTTTCTATTTCCTTTCGGGCAAGTTCGACTTTTTCTTCCTGCGCTTCTAACTCCCGCTTTTCCTTGCGCACTTTCGTGGCCTGCTCTGCCCTGAGTCGCAATTTATCTTCAAAGGACAAACCCTTGGCTTCTCTGGACTCGGCCAGTCTTTCAAAAGCAATGTTTTCTCGAGCGGATAATCCAGCCGCTGCCACGTAAGCCCTTATCTGTTCCGCAGTACCCCTTTGCGCTATTTCTCTTCGCGTTCTAGGTACTGCCGCCGTGGGAGTAGGAAGTCTTCGAGGAACTATCAAGGCCCGGCGAAGTTGGTCTAAATTTGTAAGCTGCGGTGCGGGTCTAGAGAAGCGGAGTTCTCTTCTCAAGCCCCTCTGTTCACTTCTTACATTAAATCTATCTACAAACTCTGCAAGCCGACGCCTCAAGGCCCTTTCTCTTAAAGGGTCTCTGGTGGTTTTAATCGAAAGCAGAAGACCAGTCATCTGTCTTTGGGCGATTTCCAGTCGCTTCTCGTCTCGCGATATTCTCTGTTTTAATTCCGCGCCCTTAATAGTTTCGGCAAGTTTTTCCCTGGCCTTCTTTTGCTTGGGAGTTTCGGTTCTTATCGTCTGCCGAAGTTCCGCCAGTCTGGTCTTCTTTTCATCTATCTGGAGTTGTATCTTCCTATTGGCTTCGGCTTCTACTTCCGGGTCCACGAACCCTTCCCTCTTCGGTAATACTCCCCGAAGTTGGTCGCGGGCAGATGTTTCTACGGCTCTGTCATGTGGTTCTCCGGCGTCTTCAAGGGCTATGCGCTCGTCTTCGTCATTCAAGACCGGGGCCTGTTCTGTCGTAGTCTTCTTTTGGAGAATCGGGCGGACTAAGGGCGGGCGAGAAGGGTCGCTGGGAATAGTGCTTTGGGGAATCTCCTCTTCGGGTTCCTGCCCCGTTATTAAAAACTGGCTTAGTAAGTCTAGGCTACGGAATCTACCAAATGTCATGTTTCCCCCTTACGAAGTAGCCGCCGTCGTTATCCTTCGGTCGGCCCCGAAGTTGATGGTAACCTTATCGGCGTCAGTACCGTTAAAGTCAAAGATAGACGCTACAGCGACAACATTATTCGGGTCATTCCATTCCGCTTCGCCAAACAACTCTACAGCAGTAGAAGATATAGTATTGGGATTCAGGCTGAAGTCTACTTTCCCATCGGTATAGATATTGGCAGCGTCAAGATTATCGGACCCTCGAAAATAAAACGTCCCCGAATACACCGTGGCCGTTGAAACCCCTCCCCTGTCCTGATAGTGCGTCCCGCCTCTCTGTGTTATTAGGTCTACTCCCGATTTACAATAAATAATGCCAGCAGAGTTTCTTATCTCCTCTATGGGAGAGGCATCGAGAGCAACTACGTCTTGGCCGATATAAAGAGTACAGGCTCCCGACTTGATAATATCACTTACCTCGGCCTTTTCCGGCGGGTTCCAGCCAACATACACGCTCCCAAGCGGAGCCTCTATGTTCAAAGTATCGCACATATCTTCCGCTGTACCACTCGGAGCGTAAGATGCAAGAAACAGACCGGCCGTACCTGCGGCGGTCACATTTATTTGCGCAGCTCCTGCACTACCGCCCGCAACTTCTATATGTATTTGCCCCGTACCTGCCAAATCAAAGACAGTATTACCAGAAGACATTCCTATCTGTAGCGGCCTTTCTGCTGAGCCAATAGCAATCCCACAGCCATCTTCGATAATAAACCGTTCAAGGTCTACGGCAGATTGCTCTAAATTTGTATCAATAGCTACCGAGGCCCCCTTGGGTATGATACAAGTATCATTAGTTACTGGAATGTCATCAGTGGATGGGTCCCAGTTTGTAGAGTTTGTCCAATCGCCGTCAGTGGTTCCTCTCCAAAAAAGCGTTGCCTTCGCCATTATCTATTCCCCTTAAACTACCATTTACCTGTTATGCAGTGATTATTCAATCTCGACCGCCAGCTTCCGAAGCAGCAGCGTTTGCGATGGACGCATTTGGAACCATCTTCTCTGCTATCTTCACACTCTTTGCAAATCTCGAAGCGCCGTTTGGCTTCGCCCGGTTCGCATATCTTCTGCCGGGCTACAACTCGTCCCGGTCCCATAGTCGCTGGGACCCCCGTCCCGGACAAACTTTCGCCAGCCAGCAACCTTGCGGTTCGCAGATTCTGCCGCTCCATGTATTTCTTGTTCCGTCTTAGCGCGCCTTCCATTAATGTGCTCCGCAACAATCCACGCAATTATCGTGTATCGCATACCCACTAACAGGCTCAACTGACTCGGTTCCAGCTATCGAAACCGACCAACACACACCCTCCCAGAAAATTGCCTTACCTACAACAGCAGACAGGTCCGAAAGCGTATAGACAGGCTCTGTTGCTGAGCCGGGGCAGACTACGCCGTCGGGGTTAGCACCAGGAGTAACCACCATAGTCCCACCAACACCGTAGTCTGGGTCGCAAGTCAAAGAGTTGTTTATTGTAAAAATGGATACGCAGTCTTCTGCCGGGACAATTGCTGTGCCTTCAAACAAAGAACGTGCGGCGAGGGTCACGGAAAAAATCGCCCCACGCCATTCGGTATCTGAAATCTTGTCAATTGTAATTGTAGCATCAGCAGTCGATCCTACAGGAGCGTTCGAGCAGTCAACTACACCTGTGTAAGCATCGTAAGTAATTGCATCTTCAGCACCGGTAGTCCATCTGCACTTAAGCGTTGGCCCTTGGTTAGTTAAAACACCAGACCACACAAAGGTCCCGCTGAATTTTATAGAGTGTGGCCCGACTGCTAAACAGTCCGTGCAATAAGGCACACTCGCTACAACGTAAAGATAATGCGGTGTCGTACCGGAAGCACAAAACTCACAAGAACCACCTGCCCCACCAAGAACACACGGCGTCAACTTGTAAATAGTAGGATTACCAGTCCTCGGACAGTCTTTAATCAGACGCCCGCTCGTCGGGTGCTTGAGCAGTCTTCCGCTCGTTGGGTTCTTGCGTAGGTTGCCCATTATGCGTAGAAGTCCGGGGTTTTATTCTTTGTAAAAATTCCAGTTGATTGTATATGCAAATCGACAAGGTGAATAAACGGGTCTGATGGTGTCCCGGTTAAATTATTAGCATCCATTTCAAAAGTCAATTCTACAATCCCATCAGGTTCAAAATCATCCCTATCAAATAACGCAGCCGTTGCGGATGCCCCAGATATAACCACTTCTGTCAAATGATGCTGGCGTTGGTTTAATCCTGATGCTCCATCATTTATATCTATGCTTGAAAATGTTGCGGTAATTGGTACTGCTGTAAATGTAGAGCCTGAAGCCTGATTATGACCCTTGGCGTATACAGCAAAATATTTGAAATCAACAGTTCCCCCAGTTGCCCCTGCGGCATTCTGACTCCAGTGAATATGAAGGTGAATATCTGTTCCTGCGACATAATCATGAGGAATATGATAAGTCAGATAAGCCTCATCCCCATCGGAAAACTGCCACGAACGAACATCAACCCCAGCTACCGTATTATACACAGCTAAGGTGGGCTTAGTGCCCCCCGTATTTCTGCTGAACTGGTCCCCCAACAAATCCCGCCAGCCGAAAGTCGGGGCGGCGTGTTCTATTTTAATCCCTTTTCCCGTTGTCTTTGGTAGAATCAATCCATCTGTTGTTACTGCGCCTGTGGTGGTGATAGGAGTTGCATTAAATTGTGCAAGGGCAGCAGTTATATCCAGATTACCCCCGCCAGTTGTTTGTATTCCTATATTCCCTCCTTGTTCATTCTTCCAAACTAAATCATCATTACCTGAAGAAGAATTACCAAAAAATCCAGCCCTTCCACCGCCTGAATCTCTCCACTCAATAAAACCAACTGAAGCAGCCCCTAAACTATTGCTATCTTT
>SDBV01002728.1_pt1 | contig 26382 bp, 23 predicted proteins | sample 2277081 | NCBI WGS metagenome assembly SDBV01 (sample SAMN10402039, study PRJNA504765) | marine sediment metagenome | isolation source: marine sediment core GS10_PC15, 223 cmbsf | place: Arctic Ocean: Southern Knipovich Ridge | collected 2010 | reverse complement strand
GCAACAACAGGTTTATCCATAAGGATGACATCATTGACCTCGGGGACGAGCCGGATCATATTGAGCTTTGCAGACGGGAACAGCAATATTTGCTTAAAGCAATTCAGGAGGATCTTGATCTGATCCCCCACATGAACAGCGCCCTAAACAGCCTGAGAATCGTTCTGGCCGCAGACGAATCGGTGAAGTCGGGCAAAACGGTTGAGTTGCGGTGAGACCTTCCCCATTTCCATAGAAATAATATACTCCAATTTCGCACTATTTACTGAATAGGTGTTTTCAGCCACGCTAATCTTGATCGAATCGTCCGCAGTTAGGGAGCACTCTTTTCTGATGTCCGCTGTTGTTCATATCGGGTCAGCTTACAGTTGTACCGGTATCGATCCCCATGATAGACCCCTTTTACATATTCCACGATTTCTCCATTGACTGAATAAGCCAAACGCTTGATAACCAGTGTTGAAAAGGGGACTTTCAGTCCCATCAGCCGGGTTTCCTCGCGGGTGGACATGGAGGCTTCAATCGTCTGTTCCGCTTCCATGAGCCGAATCCCTTTTTTTTCCAGAATCCGATAGAGTGATTTGGTATAATCTTCGTCTATGCTGAGTTTATACTTTGCAGGAATATAAGAATGCAGAATTCCCAATGGTTTCCCGTCAACCAGCATCAGTCTTTTTAAGGAAAAAACGCGTTCACCCTGCGGCAGGTTCAACCGGGCACGGATTGCCGGTGGCGGTGTCGTATAGGTCGCTCGAATGACCTTTTTGCTTGCGTCCCTGTTCATCATTTCTTCCGTAAAGCTTTTCAGAACAGGCAGTTGTTCTTCTAACTTTCTTCTCTTGACAAAGGTGCCTTTGCCCTTCTTCTTTTCTAAAAATCCTTCATTTACCAGAAGTTGTAACGCATTTCTGACAGTGGCCCGGCTCACACCATATATTTTCTGAAGTTCATTTTCCGAGGGAATCATATCCCCATCTTTCAACTTCTGGTTTTCGATCTTCTCAAGAAAGATTTCCTTTAGCTGAAAATAAAGGGGCATAAAGCTGTCATACGTGAGCTTTTCGTGTTCCTCTGGCATTTTTCCCTCTTCTTAGAAAGGTAAATAACAAGTGCTTGATCGGGACTCGGTTTTACGAAAACGTCTTAATAATCCCGGACGCTGTGTGAATCAGATCGTGAACCCGGTCATAAAACTTGCAGTACACATCATTATAGAGCCGATCATAAAGGCGCCGGTGTGTTTCGTGCGGGAGATACGTCTTTTTAACCTGAACCATATGATTGGCCGCCTCTTCGATGCCGGGATAGATTCCCACGCCTGCCGCGGCACATATTGCCGCTCCCAAAGCGGTTGTCTCAACCGTTTTGGTGGTACACAATTCGACTCCCAACACATCCGCAAATATCTGATTCCATAAATCGCTTCTGGCTGATCCGCCATACATCCTCACCTCGGAAATTGACACACCGGTTCCCTTTTCCATAAATCCCATCTGTCGTCGGGTTTCGTATGCCAACCCCTCCATAACGGCACGCACCATGTGGGCCTTGGAGTGATCCATGAGAAATCCGGTCATGATTCCCCTGGCATTAAGATCCCAGTAGGGAGCCGTCGCTCCGGAAAAATAAGGGATGAGAATCAGGCCCCCGTTCCCGGGCGGGGCATCGGCGGCCATATTGTAAAATGACTCCCAATCATATTCGCTTTGAGTCGATTCTTCGAGAGAAAAGATTTCTCTCAGCCAGTTCATCAGGGAGGATCCGCCGCTGTAAATGGAATTTTCCGGAAAATAAGTTCCCATGGGGCTGATTTCGATAAAATAGTTGGCATCCGGATCCAATCGGAGACGCTCGGTGCACGTTTCCATCGAACACGATGTGCCGCCGTTGACACCTAGCATCGAGGGTTTCGTGAGTCCCACGCCAACGACGCCACAGGGCTGATCGCCGGCTGCGGTGACAACAGGCAAACCCTCCGGCAGCCCGGTTTCAAGCGATGCCTCTCTGTGAATTCTTCCGGCGATTTGTCCACCCGATAGAATATTTTTCACCCATATGGAAGGGGAAATCTCAAAGCCCTCCAGTATGTCTTCGGCCCATCGATGCCGGTGCTCCACATCGAGGCACCCCGTCATGACGGCAGCACTCGATGTGGTGACCAGTTTCCCGATCAGTCTATACATCAAGTAATCCTGAACCAGGAGAAATTTGTGCATTCGATGATATATATCCGGCTCGTTGTCTCGAAGCCACATGGCTTTGTAGACCGTCCATATACCCGGATTGTATCCGGTCCGCTGGTAGATTTTCTCACGTCCGACCGTTTCAAGCGCCTTTTCGTTCTGTTCGCTGCATCGAATATCATTCCATAAGATTGCGTTGCGCAGCGGTTCGATCGACCGGTCGACAGGGACCGCTGTGATCCGCTGGTGGGTAATGGCCAGGCCCTGGATCTGTTCCGATTTTACAGGGCTTTTTGATAGCAGGTCCCGGATCGAACCCGCCAGGGCCTCCCACCACCAAACAGCCTTTTGCTCCACCCAACCCGGTTGTGGCCGCAGTACGTCGTATGCCCGACGTCCTTCGGCAAGTGCCTGACCTTTCTCATCAAAAAGAATGGCCCGGGTGGAGGAAGTCCCACTGTCGATCCCAATGACATAGGCCTTACTCGATTTTGTTTGGTCGGCCACCGTTGATCCTCCCTTATCTTTTAACCCTACGGTTCTATCCGTTATCCGGACAGCTCCAGGCCGTCCGGATAATTTTCCGTAAATTTTCGAATAATCTTTTCTCCCTGGCTGACACCAAGCTGATCTGCGCCCGCTCTGATCAACTCGAGGGCAAAGTCGAGGGTGTAGATGCCGCCCGAAGCTTTGATTTTTATCTCCGGACCCAAAACCCGGCGCATCAAATGCATGTCCGCCACGGTTGCTCCTTTCGGATCAGTGTTTATCTCGAGCAAGTACTGGGTGCGAACCCCGGTGGTTGTTTTTACCAGCGCGGCGCCGGCGTTTTCCGCAATTCGACAGGCCCGTTTTTTCTCTTCTTCCGTCAGCACCCAGGTCTCAATAATGATTTTGACGGTAATCCCATGGGCCGCCTCAACGACGCCTCGGATGTCTTCCATTACCAGATTGTCTCTTTTCGATTTGAGTGCGCCGACGTTGATGACCATGTCGATCTGGGTGGCCCCGCCCTCGATCGCTTTGCGTGTTTCAAGCGCTTTCACTTCAGGCAAATGAGACCCAAACGGGAAACCTACGTTGGCGCTGATCCCGATCTCCTGACCTTCAAGCCGTTTAACGGTCAGGGGAATATTGACAGGGTTGACACAAGCCACACCAACGCCTGCCTGAATCGCCTTGTCACAGAAGGCGCGTACATCATCATCGCTGGCATGCTGCTGACATAAACTGAATTCAATCCTTTTTTTAAAATCAGCCGATGAGAGATACATATCTCCCCTCCTTATCACTCGTTAACCGGTTCCCTGACGAGTTAACCCGCCACCTGCATGAATTCCAGAATTTCGTTATCCGGTCCTCTGAAATATACGTAACCATATCCATCCAAGGGTGTTCCGGAATCCTGGATAAAGACCGGTTCCCGGTGGAACGTGTGAATGCCGGCCTGTTTTGCTTTTTCATAGGCGGCCATGATATCGTCGACCTGCAAGCATATGTGCATGTTTGGAAAGTCACAGGGTGCATGGTCTGACTGTTGACCTTTTGGCTCTAAATAGTGAATGAGTTCCACATGGGCATTGCCCGCCGCGAGCATCACCAGGTGCTGCTTGGGCTCGGTCCCCTGAAGATCCATCATCACCGGATCGGCATCGAATTTAAGATTCATGACCTCCTTGAGACCCAGTTTGTCCCGATAAAAGACGAGCGATTTCTGCATATCTGATACGATTACACAGCCATGATGAATTCCAGTAATCATATTGTTATCCTTTCTTTGATCTATTGCTGGGGATTATTCAAAAAGTTTATCGCCCCTTCCTTCATAGCGACCTTTGATAATCAACGGCCTTAGATATTCGATGGTCTTTTCCATACCGTCTTCGCGGCTCATCACCACGTCTTCGTGTTCATAACTCAACACGTAATCGTAATTGACCAGTCTCATTTCGGTAAGTACTCTTCTCCACGGCACAGAGCCCCACCCTGGGATTCGGAACCGGAAACCGCGGTCGATGCGACCCCATTTCCCGGTCGCTTGCAATCCGGACCGGCGAACATTGTGCTCCACGGCTTCTCCGTCCTTGGCGTGTGCATGATAAATTCTGTCGCCGAGTTCCTGGATAAAAATAACCGGGTCGATTCCCATAATGACGATATTGGCAGGATCGAAATTAAACCCCCACTCTTTTCTTCCGTCCATCAATTCCACACTTTTGATGGCGGTTTCGATGTTGTAAACGTATTCATTTGGATGGGGTTCGTGGCCAAATTTAACGCCTTCTTTTTCAAAAGTGTCCAGGATTTCGCCCCAGCGTTCGACAAAATCATTGCCCATTTCATCCCATCCCTCCGGATAGGGAAAGGGAAACCAGCGGGCAAAATTTTCGCAGCCGATAAAACCACAGACTACCGGTACCTCCAGGGCTGCCGCCGCTTTAGCGGTCCTTTTCATACGCTCCATACCGAATTTTATCTTTTCAGCCGGTGTTCCCTTAAAAAAAACGTCGGTGTCTTTGGTGTGCGGGCCCAGTACCAATTGTCCTTCAGTATGGTTGCTCAAAGCAGAAATGGTAAGGTTATATTTCTTGGCCAGATCTTTAATTTTTTTGGCGTTATTTCCGGTAAGGACTTCATCGATGTCCAGATGCCCGTTACCTGTAAATGCAGGGAGCTCTGCAGTCTCGTATCCCATTTCAGCCATCATTTTAAAGACCGATTCCAGATCGCGATCCATAAAGTTGGCGGTAAACATTCCTATTTTCATTTGGCTATTCTCCTTTTATTGCTTACTGTTCCACTTTAACCCAGCCTCTCTCTTTTTCGGAGCGCTGCAGGGCATCTAATATCAATTGGACCTTTAAACCATCTTCAAAAGTCGCCCCCCAAGGGCTGACCTCCAGATCGTTTGCAACGCAGTTGACAAAATGAAAAATGGTATGACAGTGATGATGTTCCCACCCCAGCATATGACCGGGCGGCCACCAGTGCTTGATAAAGTCATGGACATCCGCTTCGGTCACGACAATGGTCCTAAAGCCCTGAATCTCCAACGGGTCGTCTGTGGAGAAATACTGAAGCAGATTGTTTTGGGTGAGTTCAAACTGGATGGCCCCGCGGCTGCCATACACTTCGATCTGCCACAACGACTTTCTCCCCGTGGCAAATCGACTGGCCTCGATACTGCCCAGGGCACCATTGTCGAATCGAAACATACCCAGCGAGGCATCATCGACAGTGACGGCTCCTTTTTCCTCGCCGGCTTTACCGGAAAGCCCCGAAGTTTCAAGGGGGACAGGTCTCTCTTTGATAAAGGTTTCGGTTATTCCACAGGTCTCGGTGATTTCCAGACCCGTTAAAAAGCGCGCCATATCAATACTGTGGGCATTGAGATCGCCCAGCACACCGGAGCCGGCAACCTCTTTTTTCAGACGCCAGGCCAGTGGGAAGTTGGGATCTAGCAACCAGTCCTGGAGAAACGCAGCCCGGAAATGATAGATATTGCCGATCTTGCCCTCTTGAATCAGACGTCTGGCCAATAACACCGCAGGGGAAAACCGATTGCTGAAAGAGACCATACTTTTGATGCCTTTTTTGGCAGCCGCTTGGGCGACCTCAGTCATTTTTCTGGCTTCAGCCACATCCATTGCCAGGGGTTTTTCGACAATCGTATGTTTGCCGGCCTCAAGGGCAGCGATACAGGGATCCTTGTGGACGTTGTTGGGTCCGTTGTTGTCAAAGATGTTGACATTTGGATCGTCAATCAGTTTTTTCCAGTCTGTGGTTCCATACCGATAACCAAATCGTTCGGCTGCCTCTTGGACGGCCGCTGCATTTCTGCCACAGATCCCATGTAAAACCGGGATGGCCGGTGGCGGATAATATATGTAGGGAAGCTTTTTGAACGCATTCGTGTGCGCCTTGCCCATGAAAGCATACCCCAACATCCCGATGCCTATCTCATTTGTCTGGACCATGGTTACCTCCTTTCCTTATTTGATTTTTTGTCCTGATAAGCTTTTGCATATCAATCGGTAAGGTGTCATTTTGTGTTGATTATTTTTATTGACAAAAGTTTAAATCTGTAATTATCATATTTGTAAATACATCAGGTTGTCCGTATAAGTCAAACAGAAAATACTGTGTTAATCTGCCAAATATAGGGGAAAAGCGTAAGACGCCGATACGTGCATCGCTCTAACTTCCGGGGTTTATCAGGTTTGAATTTATTATAATGGAGACCGATCACATCAGATGAATTCAATATTTTTTCAGCAAAACAGCAAGGTTATAGAAATGAACACCCAGATGATTTCCACCCCCATCCGCGTCGGAAAAAAAGAGGCGCCCAATCGGATTGTGTTTCAGCCAATGGAATGCAACGATGCCGATGCCACGGGCGACCCTTCCGATCTTTCCCTTAATCGCTATCGGCGGTTTGCCGAGGGGGGTGCCGGTATCATTTTCACCGAGTCTCTGACCATCACTTCTGAGAGCAGGGCCAGAAAAAGCCAGTTATCGATTACCGAACAAAACGCGAAAGGGCTGGAACGGTTGATCAACGAGATGCGGAAAATCAATGGAGAATCACTGATTTTATTCCAGCTCAACCAATCGGGTCGGCTCAGCGAGGCGGCTTTTTCAAAAGTTATTTCGGTCTACCCGACAAAAGATCCGGATATTCATGTCCTGACAGAAGAAGAAATCGATCAGATCGGCGATAATTTTGTCAATGCTGCGGTTATCGCCAAACAGGTGGGGGCAGACGGCATCGATTTCAAGCATTGTCACGGTTATGTATGCACTGAAATGATCCAGCCCGCAAATACCCGAAACGATCGTTATGGCGGGTCCTTTGAAAACCGCACCCGATTTTTCAGAGAGACCACGCGAAAAATGAAGGATGCAGTGGATGACGACTCTTTTTTATTGGGTGTTCGGTTTAACGCGTACGATGGCGTACCCGGTGGTTTTGGCGCGGCTGGCCCGGAAGAGGTTATCGAGGACCTCAGTGAACCGATTGCCTTTTCGAAGATGATCGAAGAGGCGGGGATGGATTATATCAATGTCTCAGCAGGGATTGCCGGCTCTGAAATTACCCAGCCCTCAAAAAAGTATCCAGTGGGTATATACCGGCTTTTTGGATGGGCACAAGCGGTGAAGAAGGCGGTCAATATCCCCGTGATCGGATCGGGCTACAGCTCCTTGAGGGATGGCAAAAACGATCTGCCGGAACCGGATCCCGCAAAAAAAGACTTCTTGTACTGGGCGGAAAAGAATTTAAGAGACGGCAACGTTGACCTGGTGGGTGTCGGCAGACAATCGCTTGCCGATCCGCTGTTCCCAAAAAAACTGCTTGCCGGTGAGTTCGATTCGATCAATTACTGTACCATATGCGATCGCTGTCTGACCCTGATGATCGCACAGCAGGTCGTCGGATGTGCGATACATGATAAACACTATCGGGATCTTTATCGCAGCATTAAAAAAGAGACCAAAAACCAATAATCCACTAAATTGATCGTGGATACTCTGCATATACCCTTTGTTTTGCAGGGCAGAATGAATCATCTCATGCAGTATTTAACCGATTCAGCATGGTACCAGAGAGATAAATTTTATGGAACTCTCGGTCGATAGATCCATCCCAAGATTTTCGATGTCATTTAAAACCCTTTTTGAAAGATACGGCATTTATATTTTTTTGGGGATACTTTTTATTGCCGCTTCATTGGTTTCTCCCAATTTTTTAAATCCACAGAATTTGAAAGATATCCTCAATCAGGCGGCTGCGCTTGGCATGGTTGCCATTGGTCAGACGTTTGTCATTTTGATCGGTGGCGGGGGGTTGGATCTCTCGGTCGCCTCTGTAATGGCAACGGTAGCTGTAATTATTGCGCACAATACCCGGGGGCAGGATGCGCTTTTTCTACCGGTCGCCATGGTTTGTCTGCTTTTTGGCCTCATTGTCGGTCTGGCCAATGGACTCCTTATTACCAAGCGCAAGGTTCAACCGTTTATGGCTACCATTGGTATGATGATCATTATTCAGGGACTTCGATTCCTTTACACCGGAGGGGCGCCCAAAGGGGGATTTCCACAGATTATGCGTTTTTTGGGAACCGGAAGTATCGGCGGGGTCCCTACGTCGATTCTTTCTCTGGCCATTTTAACGGTCATCGCCGTCATTGTCTTAAAAAAGACGATCCTGGGGCGGCAGATCTATGCCATCGGAGGTAATATTGAGACGGCTTTTCTTTCCGGGTATCCCATCGACAGGGTGATTATCGTCGTTTATATGATCTCAGGCTTTACCGCTGCCATTGCCGGTCTTTACCTGGCAGGCTATGTCGGCATTTCAGATAACTGGGTCGGCAAAGGCTATGAACTCGACTCCATTGCGGCGGTGGTTATGGGGGGCACATCCTTTGCGGGCGGCAGAGGCGGGGTAATGGGAACGATTGTCGGGGTTTTGATTATTATCATGTTATATAATTTGGTTTTGTTGCTTCATTTGCCGATACAGGCCCAATACCTCGTCAAAGGCGCCATAATTATTCTGGCCTCATCGTTTTATGCCACATTCAGAAGGGGCTCCTGATAAAGGAGCCCGAGAGCGTATCAGTGAAAGGGGGTGATCCATAGCAGACCGTACATCCGATACAGTATCGGTGGAGAGGAGAGGAGCGATCCTCAAACATTATTAAAAACCAAAAAAGGAGGTTTTAGATGAAAAAATTAATAGCAATCCTTATCGCAGGGTCATTCTTAAGTGTCACTTTGGGATCTGTTGCCTGGGCCGATCGCTTCCCGCGGTCATGGCTCTGGGACACAAATGCCCTTAAAATGGTTGACACGGCAAAGTATAAAAAGAAGCCGCCTTATGTCATCGGATTCAGCAATGCGTCTGTTTCCAATTCCTGGCGAGTCTATTTTGATCTGCAGGTCAGAGCCGAAGCGGATAATCAAAAGGGTTTGATTAAAAAGTTCTACGTGACCGATGCAAACGACAAACCCGACAAACAAATCGCCGATGTTGAAGACCTGGTGGCCAAGGGAATCGATCTGTTGATTATCAGTGCTGCCACGATGGCTGCTCTGGATCCGATTGTTACGCGGGTAATGAAAGAGGGAATTCCGGTGGTTACAGTGGATCGGAGAGTCAAAAGCGATAACTTTGTCTCATTCGTCACATCCAGCAATTACACCCAGGGACGGATGCAGATGCTCTGGCTTGCTGAGGTGCTAAAAGGCAAGGGTAATATTGTGATGCTGGGTGGTTTTGCAGGCGCCGGCCCCGCAGAAGAGAGAATTGACGGGGGTAAGGAAATTCTGGCTCAGTTCCCGGGCATAAAACTCTTGGATCTCCAGTATGCAAACTGGTCACCGGCTGAGGGAAAGAAGATAATGGCGGCCATGATCCAATCTTACGGCAAAAAGATCGACGGTGTATGGGGCGACGGGCTCCAAAATGCCGGAGCACTAGAGGCGTTAAATGAAGCGGGTATGAAAGTGCCTATCACCGGTGATCATCTCAATGCGTTTCTAGTAAGAGTTCAGGAATTGGGATTCCCGGCCATGAGCATCGATTTTCCGGTCTCCATGGGCGCTGATTCGGTTCTAACGGCATTGAAAGTTCTCAATGGAACGCCTGTGCCTTTTATTATCGATGTTCCAAGGACAATTATAACGACAGTGGATACGGAGAACGTCAAAAGCGATGTTCCCTGGGACCAGATGGCCCACAAAGATTGGCCCGATGATGCGTGGAACAATACACTCCCCGCAAAATGGCTCCCAAAATGATATTTTAACGGGAAGGGCCGTTGTGGTCCTTCCCAATACACATCAGAAAAAATAGGGTGAAGATGGCTGAAAATATAGTGGAAATGCAAAGGGTGTCAAAAGCATTTCCCGGTGTTTTGGCACTTGATCAGGTCGATTTTAGTTGTCTGCCAGGGGAAGTCCACGCGGTCGTGGGCGAGAACGGGGCCGGTAAATCGACACTGATGAAGACCCTTGCCGGTGTTTATCAGCCGGAGGAGGGGAAGATTTTTCTGAGGGGAAGGGAAATCTCTTTTTCTTCGCCCAAAGATGCCCAAAATTCAGGAATCAGCATTATCTATCAGGAGTTTAATCTTATCCCCGAACTCTCTGTGGCTGAAAATATCTTTCTGGGACGCGAGCCGAGCAAACGATGGCGACTTATCGATACGGCTCGTCTGAATCAGAGAGCAACAGAACTTCTGGCCGACCTGGAAGCCGATATCGATATTCAATCCAAGGTCAAGGATCTTGGCGTGGCACAGCAACAGATGGTCGAGATCGCCAAGGCTTTGTCTCTAAATGCGGATGTCATTGTGATGGATGAACCTTCAGCCGTGGTTTCAGGGCGGGAGCTGGATTCGCTATTTCGTATCATCCGGGCGCTCAAAAAAAGTGGAAAAACGATTATATACATTTCTCATCGAATCGATGAGATTTTTGAAGTTTCAGATCGAACCACGGTTTTAAAAGACGGAAAACTGGTGGGACGGGTAAAAACAAAAGATGTGGACAAACCTACAATAGTCAACATGATGGTCGGCAGGAGCCTTACTGAAACCTTTCCGGTCCGGGAGCAGGGGGAGAAAAAAGAGGTTCTTGCTTTGGAAAATGTTTGCAGAGGTAATTTTCTAAAGCAGATCTCGTTCAAGGTTTACAGCGGTGAGATCATGGGTTTGGCTGGTCTGGTGGGTTCTGGCCGCTCAGAGGTCGCCCGGGCGATATTTGGTGCAGACAGCATCGATAGCGGAACCGTTTTGTTGAATGGCCGGCCGATCAAAAAAGCAACACCAAAATCTTCCATTGCCGGTGGCATCGGATTTGTGACCGAAAACCGTGGAAAGGACGGCCTGGTCTACAGCCTGCCCGTAAGAAAGAACCTGACCCTGCCCATCCTGGATAGAATCAAAAGGTGGTGTTTTGTCAGCGATGCAAAGGAAAAGGATTTTAGCACCGATTGTGTTAAGGAGTATGGCATCGTCACAACAGGCATCGAGCAGGAGATCCAGTACCTCAGTGGTGGTAACCAACAGAAGGTCATTTTGGCAAAGTGGATCAATATTAACCCCTCAATCCTTATTTTGGATGAGCCGACCCGTGGAATCGATGTGGGTGCAAAGACTGAAATTTATCGACTCATGAGGCTTCTGGCCAGGCAGGGGACAGCCATCCTCATGATCTCTTCAGAGCTGCCTGAGATCATTGGGATGAGTGATCGAATTTTGGTGATGCACGATGGCCGGATCGTGGGCGAGCTCCCTCCGTCCGAAGCCACTGAGGAACGCATTCTGATGATGGCCACCGCACAGCATATGGATCAAACCCACAGGCAGGAGAAGCCACTTGCGGGTTAGCTTTTTTAAACGGGATAGAACCGTTATCGTATACTTTGTTCTTATTGGACTGGTGGTTGCGACAAGTCTCTTATCCGATATATTTCTGACATCGCGCAATATTCAAAATCTATTGAGACAGGTGGTCGCTCTCGGGCTGGTGAGTGTCGGGCAGACGTTCACCATATTGACTGCCGGAATCGACTTGTCCGTTGGTTCGGTGGTCAGCATGGCCTCGACCCTGACGACCGGGATAATTCTCGGTCGTGAACCATTGATTTTTCCTGTGGTTGCACTGGTCATTGTGGCAGCTCTTTTTATCGGTTTCTGCAACGGGTTTATCATTACCAGAACCCGGGTCCATCCGCTCATTGTGACCCTGGGCATGATGTCCGCCGTTCAGGGGGCGCTGCTGCTTTATACCAAATCCCCGGTTGGTTCGATTCCACCCAGTTTTGAATTTCTTGCGTGGGGAAAGGTATGGTTTATTCCATTTCCGATTTTTCTCTTTGCTGCGGTCGCTGCGGCAGGGATTTTTATCCTCAGACGGACGATTTTTGGCCGCTATATATATGCGACCGGTGGAAATGAAGAAGTGGCCAGGCTCTCGGGGATCAAAACAGACAGGATCAAGATCGTCGCGTACATGATCTGCAGCTGCACCGCTGCACTGACTGGTATATATTTGGCCAGCCGGATGGGAATGGGAGACCCACTGGTCGGCGAACGGTATATGTTGGATTCAATCTTACCGGTCCTGCTCGGCGGCACGAGCCTTACCGGCGGCAAAGGCAGTGTCGGCGCAACAATTGCCGGGGTCTTTATTATTGCTATTCTGAGCAACGCATTAAACCTTCTGGATGTATCCGCCTATTGGCAGTGGATTGTAAAAGGGCTGATTATTATCGCTGCGGTTGCATTTTATACGCAAAAGAAGGATTGATCTCTCTTCGGCCTGAAATTTAACATGAAAGACGACCACACAATTGCTAAGTGAATTTACATCAGACGCTTCACAAAACTATCCCACGGCGCCTTTGCAGACATTGACTCAATATCGCGTGAATGCGATATGCCGTTGCTTCCAATATCTATAAGGAGACCATTATGAAAGCACGCTTGGTTCCGGTTTATTTTCCATCCGGAAAAGATGATGAATTTAGCCGACAGCTGAGCAGGTTGAAACGGTTGCTGGCCGGAGAAGCCGAAATACTAACCCCTGTAGTGCTGGGTTCCACACTCCCCGAGGCCGATGCGATTCTATTCCCACAACTGCTTGGAGATGCCTTTAAGCAGATAACCGATCTTAAAAAGATCGATCTTCCCATACTCATTATCACTTCTGAATTTGGAACCGTTGCCATGTGGGATTGGGAGATTGTATCTTTTTTAAAAGATGCGGGGTTAAACATATTTGCCCCCTACGACCTGGAATTGACAAAAACAGTATGCAAATGTCTGGGTGTAAAAAGAGAACTGAAGCAAACAAAATTTCTGGTCTTTCAGGATAACCCCGGTGAAGGATTTCAGGCCGATATCTTCAAGCGGTTTTACTGGTGGGAGGACAGTTGCACACAGTCCATTAAGGAAAAGTTCGGCATCACCATTGAAAAAAGAAGCTTCAAAGCATTTGGCGAAAAGGCCAAACAGATTCCGGATGCGCAGGCAGAGGCGGTCTTAAAAAAATGGCATTTTAAAACTGAAGGGGTTTCGGCAAGAGCGCTTTACAGCGCGATTAAAATCTATATCGCCATCAAGCAGGAGATTGGGAATGACGGTGCTATTAAAGGGGTCGGTATCAACTGCCTCAATGAGTCCCGCTTTTCAGATACCACGCCATGCCTGGCCTGGAATATGCTTTTTGAAGAGTTTGGACTCTTGTGGGCATGCGAAGCCGATACCATCTCTCTTACCACAAAGTACATTCTTCATAAGTCACTGAATGTACCGATTATGATGAGCAACATCTATCCGTTTTTGATGGGAATGACCGCATTGAAGCATGAAAAAATAGACAAATTCCCGAGTGTTGAAAAGCCGGAAAACCATCTGTTGGTTGTCCATTGCGGCTATCTGGGAGTTGTGCCGAAATCTTTTGCAACGACATGGCAGCTTAAGCCGAAAGTCCTCGGTATCGTTGATGAGAATGCAACGGCAATAGATGCGCGTTTACCCATTGGCAACCTTACCCTGGCCAAATTGGATCTCACTTTTAATAAACTCATGATCGCGGAGGGGTATTTGGAGGATTATGTTCAGTATCCCGGATCCGACTGTCGAAACGGGGCAGTTGTCAGAATTTCGAACGGCCATAAAATGATGAATTCATTTTATTCCCACCATAATTGTCTAATTGCCGATCACTGGAGCAAAGAGATAGCGAATCTGGCAAAGGTGTTTGATCTTGAAATCGAAGCATTTTAACCGGCACCCGTAAAATGGAAGAAGTCCTCAAAAACAACATCTTCTGTCTTATATGATAAAGGGGCGGATTGTGAATTTTGGGGTTTTAACCGGGTATCAGGAAAAAAGTGAATTTTAAAAAAGAACATTTTGGCACACTGCCGGACGGTAGGCGTTTGGAAAAAATCACAGTTGAAAACCCCAATGGATACGCCTTTAGTGTCATCCCGTTTGGAGCCGCTTTGACATCATTTCGAATGCCCGATGCCAAAGGCCGGATTGAGAATATTGCCCTCGGATTTGATACAATGGAAGCCTATTTGAACGATCCCCATTACCTGGGAGCCACGGTGGGTCGATTTGCCAATCGAATTGCAAACGGAAAATTTACCATAAACGGCCGGGAATATGCCCTGCCAAAAAACGATGGAGACCACCACCTGCATGGCGGTGTCAAGGGACTCAGTAAGGTCATTTGGTCTGCTGAGCTGTTTGAGGCCCATGACAGTGGCGGCGTGACGCTTTCATATATCTCACCGAACGGCGAAGAAAACTACCCCGGTAATCTGAATGTCACTATTACTTATCTGCTCAACATGAAAAATGAACTTTTTTTTAAGTATACTGCCGAAACAGATAAAGAAACACCGGTCAATCTCACCAATCATACGTATTGGAATTTACAGGGTGCAGGGAAGGGAACCATACTCGACCATCTGCTGACCTTAAACTGCTCCTGCTATCTCCCGGTGACCGATGCCCTGATTCCCACCGGAGAACTTCTGTCGGTCGAAGACACACCGATGGATTTTAGACGGAAAAAGCGAGTGGGGGATGACATTCAATTTATGGACGGGGGATATGACCACTGTTTTGTCATCAATGAATCTTCGGTGCTTGATGAAGAAACCCTTCGGTTTGCCGCACGGCTCTTTGACCCGATAAGCAGCAGAAGCATGACTGTTTTTACCGATTTGCCGGGTGTGCAGCTCTATACCGGAAATTTTCTGGACAATGTTCAAGGGATGCAAAAAGAGGTGTACCCAAAACACAGTGCCCTGTGCCTTGAGACGGAGCATTTCCCGGACGCTGTGAACCATGCGCATTTCCCAACGCCTTTTTTAAACCCCGGGAAACGGTACGAAAGCGTTACCATGCATCGGTTTTCCGTCTGATGCCGTGCGACAACGGTTCAAATGCAGCCGTAAATACGACACCAGCATGTTCGCTGCGGGAGAATCAGATAATCAAAAACCCCCGGTTGAGCACTTTTTTCGCTTAACGGGGATATCAATATCATTAAGGAGGTAACGCTATGAAAGTCGGTATCGATAGTTATTGTTATCACAGATTTTTTGGTGAAGTCTACCCCGAGCAGGAAAAACCATCCAAGGAGATGACGCTCGAGGATTTTATCAGGCGGGCAAAAGAGCTGGCGGTCGATGGGGTTTCTCTGGAATCCTGTTTCATACCCCGTTTTGACAAATCGTATCTCAGCGAAATCAAGGGAATGCTTGATGAATCAAACCTGGATCGGGTTTTTGCCTGGGGACATCCGGATGGGCTGGAAGCCGGCAAAAACGAAAAGGCCTTTGATGAAATGATGGCAAGCATCGAATATGCCCATGATATCGGCGCCAATGTTATGCGGGTGGTTGGCAGCAGCCTGATGTTTCGATTTGAACCCCATGGGCCCCAAATCGATAAACTGTCACAAATGTTTTCAGAGGCAGTTAAAGAGGCGGAAAAGTACGGTATCAAGCTGGCAGATGAAAATCACATCGACTTTGACTCGGATGAAATGCTTACCCTTATCAACAATGTTAACTCGCCCTTTTTTGGCATTAACTTCGATACGGGTAATTTTATGCGTGTTCTGGATGATCCGGTTCAAGGGATGGAAAAACTGGCCAAACACGTCTACGCTACCCACATCAAAGATTTGAAACCCCAAAAAGGCGCAGCCGTCAATGACTGGTTTTTCTTCTCCAGCACACCCATCGGTGACGGATTCGTGGACAACCAGAAGCTGGCCCAAATTTTGAAAGACAACGGTTATGAGGGTTTTTTGGCGGTAGAGATCGATTTTCTTCATCCGGATTACAACAACAACGAGGACTGGGCAGTTGAACAGAGCGTCAAGGCCTTGAATAATATTGTCGGCAATCTCACATAGGCAACCAATGTGAATTTCGTGCCCTCACTTTTCGGTATGACGTTCACCACAGATTAATTGTTCTTAAGCAACACGGCAGACGCCTCGATAAAGTGAATTGGCGCAGCAGGGAGGGTGGAGTCATGAAGAAATTAAATGTAGGTATGATAGGCTACAAATTTATGGGCAAGGCGCATAGCAATGCGTGGAAACAGGCTCCTCATTTTTTCGATGTGGCCGCGGAGCCGGTCCTTAAGGTGGCTTGTGGCCGTCATGCAGGGCCGTTACAAAAATTTGCAGACCGCTGGGGTTGGGAAGAGATCGAGACCGATTGGCAAAATGTTGTCAAAAGAGATGATATCGACATCATTGATATCGGTGTGCCGACCCATCTCCATCATGATATCGCCGTGGCTGCAGCAAAAGCGGGCAAACACATCTTTTGTGAAAAACCCATTGCCCTGTCTTATGAACAAGCCAGGGAGATGTACGAGGCGGCAGAAGAGAATGCAATAACACACTACCTGAACCACAACTACAGGCGGTGCCCTGCCGTTCAGCTTGCCAAAAAACTGATCGATGACGGCAAAATCGGTCGGATCTTTCACTGGCGGGGAGCCTATCTGCAGTCCTGGATTGTCGATCCCAATTTCCCGCTTACATGGCATCTTCAGAAAGAGACGGCCGGTTCAGGTCCTCATGGAGATCTCAATTCCCACAGCGTCGATCTGGCGCGGTTTCTGGTCGGGGATATCAAGCGTGTCTCTTGTCTAACCGCCAACTTCATCCAGGAAAGACCGCTGCCCGATGAGGAAGCATCCGGTACCTTTAAAAGCGCTACCAAAGGGAGTGATACGGGGAAGGTCAGCGTCGAGGATGCGGCGTTTATGCTGGCGGAGTTTGAAAATGGTGCACTGGGTTCTTTTGAAGCCACACGGTTTGCGCCGGGGAGGAAAAATTATAATTATTTTGAAATCTATGGGAGCAAGGGCAGCCTCATCTTCGATCTCGAAAGAATGAATGAACTCCAATTTTTTTCCAATGAGGACCCCGATGATTCCCAGGGGTTCAGGACCATCCTGGCGACCGAATCGTCACATGCCTATGTTGGAGCCTGGTGGCCGCCTGGGCACATCATCGGATATGAACACGAATTCATCCACGCTGTGGTGGATTTTCTGGATGCGATCGTAAATAAAAAAATAATCGAACCCAATTTTTATGATGGCATGAAGGAAATGCAGGTTTTAGAGGCGGGGCTTAAATCTGCAGCAGATGGGAAAAACGTGGTTTTGAGTTAGCCCGAACGGTTTTGACCGAGCCGAGCATCGGTCAAACGAGGCCAGTCAATAAAAAGGGTAGACCGGTAGGAGACCTTTGAAAAACACCCCCTTTCATCCAATTTCGGTGTCAGGCTCAAATTTTAATCCTCGAAATACTCAATGTATTCCTATGGTTAAAATTTTCGCCTTCCTTGAACTAAAACGAAATTGAATATTTTTCAAAGGTCTCCAGTAGGAGATGAAAAAAAATATGATCGGAATCTGTGTCATCGGCGCCGGCAGGGCGGGCATGATTCATATGAAAAATTTTTCTAGGGCCATACCTGAAACACGCCTTGTTGCTGTAGTCGACCCATTTGAAGATGCGGCTGCCAAAGCATGCAACGAATTTGATATACCCAACCACTACCTTGACTATCGGGAAGCCCTTAACAGTGATGCGGTTGATGCGGTTGTTGTCGTGGCTCCTACAGTACACCACAGAGATATCGTTGTCGATGCCGCTATAGCGGGGAAACACATCCTCTGCGAGAAACCCATGGCTATGACTGTTTTAGAGTGTGAGGAAATGATCGAGGCGGCTTCAGAACATTCGGTTAAGCTTCAGATCGGTTTTATGAGACGGTTTGATGCCAGCTTTACAGCTGCAAAACAACGGATTGAAGCCGGCGACATCGGGGATGTTGTACTCGTAAAATCGCTTACCCACGGACCCAGTACGCCCCAGAGATGGCAATATGATATCGAAAAGAGCAACGGCCCACTGGCTGAAGTCAATAGCCATGATATTGATACGCTCAGATGGTTTACCGAAAGCGAGTTTGAGGAAGTGTATGCGATTGCAGGAAACTACAGGTGCCCTGAGGCGAGAGATGCATTTCCTGATTTCTATGACAACGTTATCCTCAGTGCGCGATTTGTAAACGGTATGCAGGGGTTCATTGATGGTGCCGTTTCGGTTGGTTATGGATACGATGCCCGGGTCGAGATACTCGGAACAGAAGGGGTGATGTTTGTGGGACGTCTTGAAGAAAATTCAGTTGTGACCTGTCGACACCCCGGTAGTATGGTCAAACCGGTGATAAAAAGCTGGCGTGATCTGTTTATCGAAGCCTACCTCTTAGAAGACACGGATTTTATCCAATGCATTATAGAAAACCGGGAACCCGTGGTAACCGGTATAGATGGTAAGATGGCAGTCATGGTCGTCAATGCCGGCAATCAGTCAATCAGGGAAAAAAGGCCTGTATCTGTTGGTGCGTAGACAGATGGTAGAATTCCCACTTAAGCATAAGGCAGAACAATGGGGGAAAAAGTCATTGATCAGGCGGTTTCGATCTTCTTCAGCTTAACGGATGGACTCTCAAAAGAGAGGCAAAGCTCAAAAAGATATCTTGCGGATATCAAGAGTATCTTTAGGGATCAGAAAGAAGCTGAAAGAATGGTCACCAATCATAATCCACTGGTGTATGAATTTTATGAACTAGGGATGCCGGCGGATGCAGGCGATTTGGCATTCGGTACGAGCATTACATACCCGGGGTCGGTCGGTGGAGAATATTTTATGACCAAGGGCCATTTTCACAATATTCTTGAAACCGCCGAAGTATATTATTGCCTTCAGGGGCACGGTTACATGCTGATGGAAAATCCTGAAGGCGAGTGGGATTACAAGGAAGTAACCCCCGGAAACGCGGTGTACGTTCCCAAGCGTTTTGCTCATCGCAGCATCAATATCGGGAACGATCCTTTTATCACATTTTTTTGTTTTAGGGGGGACGCCGGGCACGATTACAAAGCCATCGAAACCACAGGGTTTCGCAAGGTGGTTGTAGAAAAGGACGGGAAACCGAATATTATAAATAATCCCAGATGGGAATAACAATTATTTCTACAATGTATCTTAAGGTGTTTGGTTTTGTCGAAGCAACGCGGAGATTGAAATGGTGAAAACGTATTTGGGTGTGGATGTCGGTACCACGGGTGTCAAGGCATCGATTTTCGACCGCGAAGGTAACTTGAAATCTCAATCCTATGTGCCTTCAGCACGTTACCACCCTGAACCCGGCTTGACCGAGCAGAAACCCGCTGAAATGCTGACCGAGACAATGCGTGCCATCCAGCAGGCGGTGGGTAAGCTGGGCGATGGCGAAGTAACAGCTATGGCAATCGACGGGCAGATGGCAGGGCTGATGGGGATCGATGAAAACTGGGAGGCGACCACCCATTACGACAGTTGGCTTGATACCCGATGCGGTGACCAGATTGAAGAAATGAATCGATACAAGAGGGATGTGATCCTCCAGTCCGGTTCAGCGCCGGGGTTTTTCTTTGGGCCGAAATTGCTCTGGTGGAAGGCAGAAAAACTCGACATTTATAACAAGACTGCGAAATTTATTGAGCCATCGGTCTTTATCGCCGGTAAATTTGCCGGTTTGAAGGCGGAATCCGCCTTTATTGATTATACTTACATCCATTTTACCAATCTGTCAGACAACAAAAACAGATCATGGTCAGATGAACTCTGCTCGCGGTTTGATGTGGATATGGATAAACTGCCGCAGATTATATCCCCCACTGAGGTTATCGGTTTTTTGACGCACGAATATGCATCGAAGATGGGTTTACAACCGGGTCTTCCCATTGCTGCCGGATGTGGCGATACTGCAGCCGGGCTCTTGGGCGCCGGTTTGGTTATCCCCGGAGAATCCGTCGATACCGCCGGTACAGCCTCGGTATTAACTTTTTGCAGCAGCGAATTCCGGCCGGACGTGGAAAGGGCGGCCATGCTGTCGTGTCGCAGTGTTATCGATGGGTGCTGGTATTCACTGGCCTACATCAATGGCGGCGGGCTTTGTATCGAATGGTTTGCAGAAGCATTTGGAGATTCATCGGCCGAGAAAGAAACAATATTTAGAGAGCTGAATGAAAAAGCGGCTGAAGTACCGGTGGGATCAGATGGAATCATCTTTTGTCCCCACTACGCAGGAAGAAATTTCCCATATGAGCCAAACCTTCAAGGAAGCTGGGCCGGGCTGAACTTCAGGCACAAAAAAGAGCACCTGTATCGCAGCATTTTGGAAGGCATTGCATTTGAATACCGACATTACGTAAACAATTTTAAACGACTCTATCCCGATACAGAGTTGAACTGCATTAAGGCTATCGGTGGCGGCTCAAAGTCCCCGCTGTTCTGTCAGATCAAGGCAGACTGTATGCGTGTACCGTATGCGGTCTTGCCTGAACGGGAATTTGGTACGCTGGGATCGGCCTTGATCGCGGCGGCTTCTGTCGGCGATATTACGGATTTAGACAAAAGGGTATTGGAGATCAACAAGACAGTTGAAATTTTAGAACCAAACGAGAAGAATGCGCGGTTATACGATGATTATTTTGAGGATTACGAGGAGACTATTGATGGTCTCATTCATATTTTTAATAAACGAGAAGAACAGCGGCATCACATATAATGTGATCATTTGATACATCGCGAATAATGGAGGGTTTAATATTCAGGCAATTGTTTACAAAAATATTCGAGATATTGATGCCGAGACTATCGCGGATCCTGAAATCAGAACCGGCGAAGCGCTGCTGCGGGTGAAAGCGGCGGCGATTTGCGGTACGGATTTGAGGATTATTGAGCACGGGCATCACCTGATTCCCGGCGGAACAAATCGCATTCTCGGTCATGAAATGGCGGGTGTAATCGAGGAGGTGTCTTCGGGTGTGAGCGGCTTGAAACCAGGGATGCCTGTGGCCGTCGCTCCCAATATTCATTGTGGAACCTGTTTCCAATGCACGCGAGGAAATTTCCATCTTTGTCATAATTATGTTGCCTTCGGCATCGGGATTGATGGTGGTTTTGCGGAATATGTGGTGCTGCCGGAAAAAGCGATTCTACAGGGTAATATTATTCCTCTCAAAGGGGCCATAGACTATGAGCAGGTTGCTTTAAACGAGCCGCTATCCTGTTGCTTCAACAGCCTGGAATACACAAACTTCTCTTTTGGCGAAACGATTCTCATTGTCGGCGCCGGGCCAATCGGTATCATGCATTCACTGCTGGCCAACAAAATGGGCGCCGCCAAGGTGATTGTTTCGGAGATTTCAGAACAACGGCTTGAAGACGTTAAATCCTTTGGTGTTGATATCACAGTCAATTCAGCCAAAGAGACGCTAAAGGAGATTGTGCTGGATGAAACAGACGGCAAAGGTGTTGATGTGGCTGTCATTGCCTGCCCGGCGCCGTCAGCTCACAACCAGGCCCTGGAGTGTCTGGCGCCGTTAGGTCGAATGAACTTTTTTGGGGGATTGCCCCAAAAGAGTTCCATGACCACAATAGATGCCAACCTGATCCATTATAACTATCTGCGGATCGTCGGGACCAGTCGGCAGTCTATTGAGCAGTATACGAAAACGCTTCGTCTGATTGAAGCAAAAAAAATAGATCTCAGCGGGTTGATTACAGGGCGTTTTAAACTTGAACAATGGAATCGCGCATTTCAAACTTCGCAAACATGCGATGGTTTAAAAAATATTTTTTTGCCGTGAAAGGACGCTGATTCATATTGGACTTATAAGGAGGATGGGTATGAGGAAGATTTTGATTACCCCCAGATCATTGACCAGCGCCGGGCATCCGGCCTTTGATCTGTTAAATGAAGCGGGTTGTCAGGTGATTTTTTCCACACCGGGGAAACAACCGGATGAATCAGAACTCATGGATTTGCTTCCGGGCTGTGTTGGATATCTTGCAGGGGTTGAGACGGTTTCAGCAAAGGTATTAGAGACAGCAAATGATCTTAAGGTTATCAGTCGCAATGGAACCGGAATTGATAACATTGATATGGATGCGGCCAATCGCTTGGGTATTCAGGTTTGCCGGACTGAAGGCGCCAATGCGCGCGGGGTGGCAGAACTGACGGTTGGGCTGATCTTTGCATTGGTCCGCGCCATACCGTTTAGCGATGCTCAACTGAAAAATAAGCAATGGGAGCGGAGAAAAGGCATTGAGCTGGAAAACCGAACCCTGGGTTTGATTGGATGCGGTGAAATTGGAAAGCGGACCGCCTTGCTCGCTGCAGGGGTGGGAATGAAGGTGATTGCATTCAGACGTCATCCGGATCCTGCATTTTCCCCGGATAATTTCAGTTATGTTTCACTGGAAGATATATTCAAACGCTCGGACATTATCAGTTTGCAATGTCCGCCATTGGCAAGCGGAAAACCCCTGATCGATAAAGAAGCGCTATCAAAAATGAAACCGGGCGCTTATCTGGTCAATACCGCCAGAGCGTCTTTGGTCAATCCGGTGGCTGTGCGCGACGCATTGGAAACCGGGCATCTGTCAGGGGTTGCCGTCGACGTTTTTGACCAGGAGCCGCCGGTGGATTATGGGATGCTGTCAAATTCGCGGGTAATTGCTACACCTCACATCGGCGGGTTTACAACGGAAAGTGTCGACCGGGCGACCACCCGAGCGGTTGAAAATATTATCAACGTTTTAAATCAAAAATGATAAAAGGAAAAAAGAATGAATAAACAAGAACTGTTCGATGCATTGGCCCAATACAGGGTTATTCCGGTGATTGCAATTGACGATGTGCAGTCGGCCGTACCCATGGCAGACGCCTTGATCGAGGGAGGGCTTCCGGTGGCGGAGATCACTTTTCGAACCGCTGCGGCACAGGCGGTTATGGAGAAATTGCAAAAGGAAAGACCTCGCCTGATTTTGGGCGCCGGCACGGTTCTATCAGTTGAAAACCTGAGGCTGGCAAAGCAGTGTGGTGCCCAGTTCGGCGTGGCGCCCGGATTAAATCCGGAGGTCGTTAGGGAAGCCCAAAAATTAGACTTGCCGTTTATCCCGGGTGTAACCACCCCGAGCGATATCGAACATGCGTTGGGCCTTGGTGTGGACGTGCTTAAATTTTTTCCGGCTGAGGCAAGTGGCGGCGTTACCATGATCAAGGCACTGTCAGGCCCCTATGCCCATAAGGGTGTTCAGTTCATGCCCACAGGCGGGGTCACCCTGAAAAATCTTGAGACGTATTTATCACAGCCCACGGTGATGATGGTTGGGGGTACATGGATTGCGAAAAAAGAGACCATTGCAGGTGGGAAATGGGATGAAATTCGGGAAAATTGTCGGCAGATCTGTAACCTTGTTGCTCAAATCAGAAAAGCTGGCAGCTGAAAAATTTGCTCACCCATAATACAAATGAAGGAGATCCAAATGTTTGCTGGTGGTTACATGGGAAAGATCCTGAGGATTAATCTTTCTGCAAAAACGTATCAAATTGAACCATTAAGAGAAACTGAGGTTTTAAAATTATTGGGCGGTCGAGGTCTGGCAGCCAAAAGATATTATGATGAGATCGGACCGGATGTTAAACCGTTTGATGCTGAAAATAAAATCTTCTTTTTCACAGGGCCGCTTACGGGTCTTAGTCTGCCGTCAACCACCAAATTCCAGCTGGCCACAAAATCTCCGGAAACCGGCCGCTACCTCTGCTCAAATTGTGGCGGCAATTTTGGTCCGCAATTGAAAAAGGCCGGCTTTGACGGCTTGATTGTCGAGGGCCGGGCCTCGGGGTGGACCTATGTCATTATTAAAAATGATAAGGTTGTTTTCGGAAACGCCCATGACTGGCAGGGACGGACAACCACAGAGACATTATACCTTCTGCGTGAGGTGATGGGCGAGAAAAAAGCCGGAGTATTATCTATCGGTCCGGCTGCCGAGCGACGCGTTCGAATTTCGTATATCAATGTTGACAGCCGTGCATTCGGGAGAGGTGGCCCCGGAGCTGTTCTGGGATCAAAAAAACTAAAGGGCATCGCCGTGTTTGGCACTCAAAAAATTCCGGTTGCCGATAAGGACAGTATTGATCGGATCCGGAAGAAGGCCATTGAAAATTTGAGAACAACCAAGGCCAACCATACAAAGTACGGCACTGCACAATACATTGAGGTCATTAATGAGCTGGGTGCGTTGCCAACACGTAATTTTCAAACCACATATTTCGAAGATGGAGATCAAATTGACGCTCAAATGATGCGGCAAAAATATTATGTGAAAAATTATGCCTGCTACCGGTGCCCGGTGGCCTGCGGGAAAGTGCTTGAAGTCAAAGATGGACCGTATACCGGGGCAAGGGCGCGTGCGGAGTTTGAAACCATCGGTCTTTTGGGGCCCAACTGCGGGGTTGCTGACTTTGGTGCTATTATCAAAGCAAACCAGCTGTGTGATGAAATGGGTTTGGATACCATCTCCGCCGGAAATGCTGTGGCGCTGGTCATGGAACTCTACGAGCGGGGGATTATTGATGGCGGCGAAACAGAAAACGTTGAAGCGCGATTTGGCAGCGGGGATGCGCTGATTGAGATAATCAAACTCATCGGTGAGCGCCGGGGTATTGGAAATCTTCTAGCCGAGGGGATGAATCATGTCGTAAAAAAACACCCGGAGTGGCGCCAATATATTCTTAGCGTTAAAGGGATGCCTTTTGCCGCATACGATCCCAGGGCTTTTCATGGAAATGGTCTTACTTACGGGACGTCAAGCCGGGGGGCTTGCCACAACGTGGGGGGGTGGACGATTCGTGCCGAACTGCAGAGCGGAGACTATGATCGCTATGCGTTGGAAGGCAAAGGCAAGTTGGTCAAAACCATACAGGACAATAGGGCTTATGTGGATAGTTTGGGTATTTGCACTGTGGTCAGAAGCGCCCTGGGGTTCTCTGATAACCCCCAAGGGGGCACCTTAAAAGCCGCTACCGGCCATGACTTTACATCGCATTTGATGGAGATTGGTTCCCGAATCTATACCCTTGAGCGGATCATCCTCAATCGGGAAGGGATCGATCGAAAGGATGACCTGTTGCCGGATCGCATCACCAATGAGCCCATACCGTCAGGACCGGCAAAAGGACATATTCTGAGCCAAGAAATGTACGACATCATGTTGGATGAGTATTATTGCGAAAGAGGCTGGGATCAAAATGGTGTGCCCAAACCGGAAATTATAGAGGGATTGAGTTTAAAGTCGTTTCTGAATTCCTGATTTCAAACCCGATAAATGATTCAAACCATTAAAATACAGATAAAATACCTGTCCGCTATCCGCGATCGGATCGGTCATAAACAGGAGGAGGTCCATTTCCCAAAGGGCGCGACACTTGAGGATGTTAGGGTGTGGTTGAACACCCGCTATTCATTGTCTCTCCCAAATTCTCAGATCACGGCCACTCTAAATGGAAAGGGATGGGGTCAGTATCCTTTGAAATTGTTTACCCAGTTAAAAGAAGGAGACACTATTTTTCTTTTGCCGATCGTATCAGGTGGATAAGGATAACACGTTGATTTGATTATAATATTCATATATAAAAATTCTATAAAAAACTGCTTGAACTGATATACGCCCCAAAATGGTCATTTAGAGAGCAATGTGGTCTTTTTACAAGTTCATCAAGATTAGTTCGCTAACCCCGCAACTCCGAATGTCTGGATTTTCGCTTCGCTTCGGCAAGCTACGGGGAATGCGACACTGAATTTCACAAACGCCTTTTTAACTGAAATATCTTTTTAGGAGCCCTTCCAGGGCGTTGGCATGTCTTCCTTCGTCCCGGGAAGACTCATCGAAGAAGTCATGAGCGGGGTCACAGCCTTCTTCCTTCGCCTTGACAGCAGCCTCCCTCTTGCCTTTGTTCGCCATCTCTTCGCCAGCCAGCATCTTCTCCAGATTTTCCTTGGTACTTTCGGAGATCAATCCGTTTAGCTCAGCGAAGTGGGCTGCATGCCAGGCCTCATCTATAGCCAACTTTTCCAAGGTCATCGCTACCTCAGGGTATCCCTCTCTGAAGGCCTGCCTGGACATGGCCAGATACAGGCCGACCTCGGATGTCTCCCCTTTGAAGTTAGCATCCACGGCGTTCTCAACGCCTGTCCCCTTTGCTGCTCCTAACTTAACCTCATTGATC
>SDBV01002727.1_pt1 | contig 26387 bp, 29 predicted proteins | sample 2277081 | NCBI WGS metagenome assembly SDBV01 (sample SAMN10402039, study PRJNA504765) | marine sediment metagenome | isolation source: marine sediment core GS10_PC15, 223 cmbsf | place: Arctic Ocean: Southern Knipovich Ridge | collected 2010 | reverse complement strand
ACAATAAGTTGAGAAATAGTAAAATGGAATTTTATAATGTAGTAAAAAAACGAAGAAGTTATCGAGTTTATCAATCCGACATGCCTGAAAAAGAGAAAATCGACAGGATTTTAGAAGCTGCGTGGAAAGCACCGACCTGGGCTAACAAGCAAGGAGTACATTATATATTGGTACGAAAAACAGAACAAGTAAAAGCAATTTGGAATGCTATTGGACAAGAAAAAAAATTTATTCGAGCTCCAATGTTTATTATTGGAATAATCTCTGTGGAAGGTTCTGGTACTAATAAAAATGGTGAAAAATATTATGCTGTAGACTTTGGTATTTGTTTTGAACATTTAATTTTAGCCGCAACAGCAGAGGGTTTAGCAACATGTTGGATTGGTTATTTCAACGAGAAAATGGTAAAAGAAATATTAAAAATCCCTGAAAAATATAAAGTAATGGGTTTAACACCACTAGGATATTCAACCAAACTTAAGGGAGAAGTGACAGATAGAAAACCGCTTAGTGAAATAGTTCATTATGAAAAATTTTAAATTAATTTTCTTTTATTCTTGTTAATAAAGAATCTCGAATTTATGAGAAAAAGAAAATGTTTTAGATGTGAGAAAGAATTAGATTTCGAAAGCTACATTAAAAATTTTGATATTAAAAATATAGACTATTTTACTATAATTTGGAACAGTAAATATATAGAATTTTATTGTTGTCATTGTTATTGCTTCAAAACTAAGTATAAATCTAATTTTAATGGGATTAAGGCTTGGAGAAATTAATTAATTCTATTCTTAGATATTATGTTTCTTTAAATACTTTGAATTTAATTTTATTGTGTGAATTATTGTGATGAGTTCTTGTGTGAAGTTGTCTTTGCAGATAATAAATCAGGAACACTTACGAGTTTAATTGGAACTATAAAAATATCTCAACTAAATTCTCTAGCAGATCTAGCTAAGAATTTTCTTAAATTTAAAGAGATCTATCATCCTCCAATTTATATACCAGATATTAAAAAATTAATAATCCATGGAAAAGTTAAGCATTTTATTGTAAAGAAAGAGAATTTAACGTTAAATTAAATTGTAAAAATTCCTTAAACAGCAAAAGCTAAACAGTACAACATTAGCTTTTGGAAAAAGTTTCAAGAAAAAATTAATTTAATTAGTTTCTACTATTTCTCCAACATAATATAATCCAACTAAATTTCCTCTCCTCTCAAATTTTCTTGAAACTAATAAGATTATTACATGTTCATTCTCATCCAAAAATTTTTTCTCTACGGCATGTTTAACAGATTGTTCTATTATTTCTTCAGCATTTAGGTTGAAAAAATCAATACTTTCAATGTGAATAGGTTGTACAGCCCATACTAATTGCAATTCTCTCGCTGTTTTTTTGAATGGAGTGATTGCGATAATTGGCAATGGTGGTCGATATTTTGCTATCATTCTCGCCCCATATCCATTCCGAGTGATCACTAAAATTTTACCTCTGAAATTCAACTCTTCCATTTCTGACGCTAAAGCATAAATGGCATGCCCAAGAGTTTGCGTATGAGTTAATCTATCTGAGTCGTAATCATCTGGAATCCGTTTAGTCATGTTTTCGGTTGCTGTTTTGGATATTTGATTCATATATTGTACAGCATTAATGGGATATCTTCCAACGGCAGTTTCCGCAGAGAGCATTACAGCATCCGTTCCATCCATAACAGCATTATATACATCACTAGCCTCAGCTCTAGTTGGAATAGGATTTGAAATCATTGATTCTAACATCTGAGTTGCTACGATTATAGGTTTTCCTTCTCGATTACTTTTGTAAATCATTTCTTTTTGCCATAAAGGTACACGATCTGGATCTATTTCCACACCTAAATCACCTCGTGCAACCATTATACCATCTGAAACTTCTAATATCTGATCAAAATTATCTAAAGCAATAGGGCGTTCAATCTTAGAAATTAATTTAATATTAAAATTACCGTAATTTTCGAGTATTTTTCTAACATGAAGCACATTATCTCCCCCTGAAACAAATGAGATTGCGACATATTCAAGGTCAAGTTTGGCAATAAATTCAAGATCTTTTACATCCTTTTCTGTAGGGACTTTCTGAGACAATTTTCCATTGGGTATATTAACTCCTTTCCTATTGCTAATCATTCCTCCTGCTAGCACTTCTCCAATAATATAATCTTTTTCTTTTTGCTTGACCTGAATTTTAATAATTCCATCATTTATAAAAAATGCATCTCCAATTCTTATCGAATTAAGAAAACCAGGCAGAGGAATGGAAAATTGTTCTTGATCACCTATGATTTTCTTTTCGAAAACTTTCACTTCTTGCCCAATACTTAAAGCATAAGCTTCTTCTCCCTTAAATTCACCTACTCTAATCTTTGGCCCTTGTATATCAGCCATAATTCCAACGTAATCACTAACCTCCCGAATTCTCTTAACTAACTTTATTTTTTCAGCATGTGTCCCATGAGAAAAGTTTAATCGAAAAATATCTACTCCTGCATCAATTAATTTCTTAAGTATTATCTTTGAGCTTGAAGCCGGCCCTAATGTTGCTACTATTTTTACCGTATTTTTTCTAAATGACATGAAAGTAAACCTTTTTATTTTTACATTATTTTGATTCTAAAATCTAAAGTATCATAATAATTAATATTACTATTATGTTTATCCTTAAAAATTATTTATTTTCTACTAAATTCTTTACTTTTACTAGTTTTTTGCGAAAATCATCTCTATATATTTCTAATATTTCGATTGATTTAGAGTAATCCTCAACTTTTTTAACTTCTTTTAGTAAAAGCAATTGAATTCTTAATGTTTTAGGAAAAATGGGATATTGAATTAATTTTAAATCGTTTTTAGTTGCGAAATCACTTGCTAGTTGAACTAAAAAATCAGAACTATTATTCGCGAGGGAAATTGCTAAAAAATGCCTAAATTTTGGGCTTTTGGTGTAGTTTTTTACATTAAGTAAAAAACAATTTTTGAGATTTTCACGCAAATCATAAATGGATTTCACTAACAAAACCTTAGTCATATTATTTGCGATTTCAGAGATGGGAGCATGTTTCCCCTTTAATTTTTTTAAATTTTTAATTATTTTGGTTTCAAGAAAAATCTTTAAATCTTTTTGATTAGACATAATCGTTGTTTAAGCTTTTACTGTCTCAAACGTTTCAATAACTAAATCTATTTAATATAACAATTAATGAAATTAAAGATTTAATATAAGTCTTTTACTACAAATTCCAAATTGGGAAGTTTTAGAGTTTCTCTTAAAAACCATCCATTTCCAGAATTCAAACCCATTTTACTATAATATCCTCTATGATTATATCAATTTTCTTTTAATAAAAAACGAAATAATATAGAATTTCTTTAATAAATATTTTAAGCTGTAAACTACGACATTATTATTTCTTTAAATATGATTGAGGAAACATTTAAATATACATTTTATTATAATATAGATGGTACCAGATTATGTGATCCTTCAGATATATTAGTTATCACTTTGTTTCAGAAAGATTCCAACACTTTGAAGGGGTATAGTTAAAAAAATATTCTATTAAAATAAAATTTAAATAAATGTCCGTAAAAGTTAGATAAAAAACATGTCTGTAATCCCAGCAGTTAAAAATAGGGAAATAATTATACAAAAATTCATTGATTGGGATAAAATTGAAAATGTTTTTTATAATAATTTATATTTAGAAGATTGCAAGTTAGTAGTCAAAATACCTCTTGTTCCAAAACGGGATTCTGAAGAAGAAATTAAAATAAAAAAGTTCAATCTTGAGAAATACACTTATCTTATCTCTTACGATTAGTTTACATTTAAGATCCGAGATAATTTTCTACTACTTCTAAGTTTTTTCCCGTTTATCTCTATTTATTTTATTCCAACACGAGAAACAAATGTAATCTCCTTCTTCTGATAATACTAGATCTTTAGTAGAGCGAACCATTCCACATTTATGGCATTTTTTCATCATAATTATTTTTAATTTTTAATTATTACAAAATTTACCTATTTCACCATATATTTATGAAACGGAGATATAAAAAAAAAAAAAGAGTATGTCTTTAAATCCATTAATCAAACATGAATGAAAATTGCCAATAGGAGGATTTGATTATGATTTATATATAAATCCTAACGATTTGTTAAATTATTCTTTTGAGAAAAGATTTAAAAAAGATTTATTTTCATTTTAGATTTCATAACTTATCTAAGAAATTAATAATTTTGGAGGAGAAATAAAAAGTGAGTATTAATATTTCGGACGGAATAGAGAGTGGTTATTTAACAATAAAAATATTGACAACTAATAATGTTGATATTGCTTTATTAACAGAAGATAAATTCAATGGGAAAGTTATACAACCAGGGGCTGATGCTGTGCGGGCAGTAGGTGAACATGGATTAGCAATGAGCATTAGAATTGAAGATAATGAGATAATTAATAATTTTTTATTAGATACAGGAGGTTTAATGTCAACCATTATTGAGAATAATAAAGTTTTTAAAGTTAATTTAGGCGGTATAGAAAAATTAGTTTTAAGTCACGGACATTTAGATCACTTCGGAGGATTAACTAAAGTGATTTCCCTATTGAAAGAAGGATGTGAGATAATTTTAAATCCTGAGTGTTATTATCAAAACCATGTGGTTAGATTTAGGGAAGGCGAAGATGTTCCTGTTGAAGATTTGGGAACTTCCTTAAGAAAATTAATCAAGGAAGGGATAATTAAGAAATACATGAAATTCCCTGTGTTAAATAGATCTATTATAACAAAACTTGCAAATGAACATAATATAAAAATTATTGAAACACGAAATCCTCAAAAATTACATAGAGGAGGTACTACGAGTGGCGAAATTAGATTATTTGATACAAATGAGATAACCAGAAGTTTATACATCTCCAAAGAGAAAAAAATATTCGAAAAATATATGGCGAGAGATGAAACATCAATTTATATAAATGTAAAGGATAAAGGATTGGTAATCCTAACTGGATGTGGACATGTGGGTGTAATTAATACGATAAAACATGCGCAAAAATTGACAGGAATTAATGAAATATATGCCATTATAGGAGGGTTACATAAAATTTGGGGTCCAATACAAACAATTGAAGATTTAATTCAATTTATTGAAGAATTAAATCCAGAAGTTGTATGTGGAATGCATTGTACTGGTTTTGAATTTAACAAAAGGCTGAGTATGAGAGACCACCCTTCCCACACTTTAGGAGTTACAGGAACAGAATTTCATCTTTAGAATTATAGTTTAATAAAAAAAAAAAATAGAAGAAGTTGTAATATTAATTAAAACTTTAATCTCTGAATCCATAGTATAAGTTAATTAGTAGTAATAAAATTCCTTGTAATCTTAATGTATATAGGGGAATATCAAGAATAATAAAATCCAAATCAATTGTAAAAAAGACTAAAGAAATCACAATTCCAATTAACATTATTAAAGATAATAGATTCTTTCCTTCTTTTTTCAGCCAACTTAATTCTTTCAACATTAATTTTTCAATAATTTCAGCATCAGAAAGCGAAGCATCCATGTCTTGTATTTGTTCTCGAATACTTTTCTTTTCTCTGAGCTTCATTATTGATCTAAAGAAACTGCCTATAATGAAAAGAGTAATCATTAAAAGAATATCCGCCAAAGTGTTAGTGGCTGCATAAGGACTATCTTGTTGGATTATTATTATTATTTGAAGAAATAACATAATTACTAATGAGAGTCTGACAGTATATTTTGGTAAATAAAGCGGTTTTTTGTCGGTAATCAACACTTCCTCAACTAATTCATGACTTTTTATTTCATTAACAATTTCTTTCAATTTTTCTGTCCCAGTTCTCCTCGCCTCAAAATAGAAAGCAACTACAATAAAAATTGAATTTATTAGTATTCCAGGGATTTCTTCTTCAAGCATTAAGTACCAAAAAGGGAAAGCAACAATCATAATTGTTATTAAAGCTCGAACAGTTCCACGTGGCATTCCAAGTGGTTGTCTTTCAACTTTTCCATCTTCCCTAAATCGATTAACTAAACACCAAATACTTAATACAGCAAATAATATCCAAGTTATAATTTTTAAATCACCTTTTAGTTAAAGATTATCTAAATCTTTAACTTCATCATTTTAATATTTTACTTTATTTAAAACATTGCATTTTCAAAATATATCAAAAATCTAATTACTCCCCAAAAAAGAGTCAATAAACATCTCATAAAATTGCCCTCTTTTAATAATCTCTATTTCTTTCTTTTCCCTAATTTTTGATTTTTTGTAAGCCATTTAAAAAGTATAGAAATTGACGAGTCTATTTTAATTAAGGTTTTTAGAATTTCAGGTTTTTTGTCTTTTGTTGATTTTAAATTCAGATTTATTTCATTGGATTTTAGTTTTTTAAGGGAGTGATCTTTCAAATAAGAAACGATATTTTTTTTCGGAAGCAATCAGTAATTTTTCAGCCTGCTTTCGTTTTGTAACATCTACGAATTCCAACAAAACATATATAGGTTAGTTTTCAGCGTTTTTTATGAGTGTTCCACTCATTTGTCCCATAAAAATTTCTCCCTCGCGTGTTCTAAATCGATGTTCTCCAACCGAATAACCCTTAGCTACGATTTCTGAGAGAACGGCTATAGTTCTTTCTTTCCCTCCTCCTCCAAAGTTTAAAGAATTTTTTCCAATAACTTCCATAAAATTATCATAATGCCAAAATTTTAAAAAAGATTTATTAACATAGATGAAATCCCAGTTTAGATCTATAATCGCAATAGCATTGATGGACTCATCTAAAACTTTGGATTTTAAATAATTAATATCGAATTTATCGAGGGAACTTTGTTCATTCATTTTTCGATTCATTTTATATCAATTGTTTAATCATATTTTGCCATACCATACGTTTTTTATTTCGCAATTGTTGATTATTTTTTGGTTGAAATAATTTTGAATCCATATTTGAATGCATATTTAACAGATCTTTAGTTTGCCAAATCCCCAACCCTAATCCAGTTAAATATAGTGTTCCAATGCCAGTCATTTCACTTTCAGAGGATCTTCTAACGGGAATGTTTGAAAAATCACAAATCAATTGATTTACAAGATTTGATTTTGATACTCCTCCATCACTATTTATAGAGTGAATGGTAATGCCAGTTTCTTTTTGTATTCCGTCAATAATATCCGTAATTCGCATGGCAATTCCTTCAAATATTGCCCGTGCAATGTGAGTCTTTCCTGTAGCGGGGGACATTCCTTGTATAGACGCGTTAACTGAACTATTAAAATACGGATATTGAATTCCAACTAAGGTGGGTAATATTAATAATTTTTCTGTGTCTTGAACTTGATTTGCCAGTTCATTTAAACTCTCTAAATTCTCTGTTAGTTGAAATATTTGGTTAAACCAGTCAATAAAGGTTCCTACGGTTGCAACAAATCCCTCTACAAGATAGGTTGGTTTATTATCAATTACCCATGCTAAAGCTGTAATTAGTCCAGTTTTTGACACATTTGCACTTTTACCGACATTCATATCAATAAAAGCACCAGATCCGAGCGTGATTTTCGCGTCTCCCGATTCAAAACAACAATGTCCAAATAAAGATGACTGTTGATCGCCTATCGCAACTTTTATTGGGATATTTGAGCCTAATAAATCGATATTTGTTTGGCCGTAATCATCAATGTGTTCAGTAACTGAGGAAGTATTTTTTCTGGAATATTTATATATTCTTGATAAATAATATTCTTAATAAAAGATATTATTTTCGAAGAATATATAATTTCTTTTATATCACAGAATCGATCTTGAAAATGACTTCTAAAAAAGATTATGAACTAAATCATAGAGAATTTGTCGTTTTAGGCTTGATTTCAGAATTTCCGAGTCATGCGTATAGTCTCAATCAAAGGATTGATAAAAGGGGTATGAGACATTGGACAAGTATAGGAAAGTCATCAATTTATAGCGATTTGAATAACCTAGAAAAAATTGAATTGGCAGAATCCTATGTAGAAGAAGTAAACAATCGTATTCGTAAAGTGTATAAGATAACAGATTTAGGATCAAAAGTTTTGAGGGATAAGGTGTACAAGGTTATAAGTAAATTCAATGGTCGGAGAGATCCCAATTATGATGTAGCATTATCTTTATACCCCGTATTATCTAAAGAGGAACAAGTAAGAGCATTTAAAAATTCTTTAGAAATAATAAACAATGACATTGAAACGCTTAAACAACAAAATGAAATTTCTAAACAAAAATCATTAAAACAATGGGGCGGATACCCATTGAACATTAAGGCGCTATTTATTCGACCAATTAAAGTAATGGAGACGCATATTGAATTTATAGAGTGGATGTTAAAAGAAATAATGGAGGAAACTACACCTTGGGAAGAGTGATGGTTAAAGGATTTACCCACAAAGTAGGATATCACTGTGAGTCATCTGCTATGAGAGATTTATTTGAATTCTATGGATATTCTATTACAGAAGCTATGGCATTTGGCTTGGATGCCACAATGGGATTTGGATTTTTCGATTCAACCAATACTATGCCTTTTATTCCTGAGTCTGAAGTCCCATTTTTTCTAGGAGGTAAGCAAGGAACTATTGAACCCAATTCACTAGCATGTCGTTTATTGGGAATAATATTAAGAAAGCAATCTTTCTCGAGTGCCGATAAAGCATGGGCAGAATCAAAAAAATTGATTAATCAAGATGTTCCACTAATTCTTCAGATTGATTTAGGCTATCTTCCTTATTTTGAGGAAGAAGAAAATATTCATTTCGGCGGTCATGCTATTACTTTAGCAGGTTATGATGAAGAAAAAGGGATATCTTTAATTGGAGATTCGGAATTTGAGGGATTTCAAGAGGTTTCAATAGAACAATTAAAGAAAGGCCGAAGTTATGAGCATGGCCCTAAATTTATGCGTCCTAACAACACACAATATTCTATGAAAAGAAGACAAGATGGAAAGCATCCTCCTTTATCTGCTGGTGCTAAACTTGCTATACAAAAAGTAGTAAATAATATGTTGCGCCCTTCAATGAATAATATAGGAATTCAAGGGCTTAAATTATTTGCTCAGTCAATTCCAAGATGGAAAGAAAAATTATTTGGTGAAACGAAGGATTCTTCGAGGAAAAATTTAATAGCCAATGTATTTATTGTGGCAATAAAAATTTAGTTGAATTGTCTTTACATCATATTGATAAAGATTATTTATTAGAAAATGATATTAAAAAATCAAAATGGAATGATATAGCAAATTTGGATTGTGAGGAAATTATTAACAGAATAAAGGAAGAGCGATGCGTAAGTTTGTGTTGTAATTGTCATGGCATGATTCATTCAGATTATAGATTATATATTGAGGAGATCTATTCAGGTATATATCCACATGAAATAATCATTAATCTTAGTAATAAAGTGAATAATATATATCAAAATATTATTCATTCTTGCAAAAATTTTCGATTTCCTATTAAATATCCAGATAATATTTCCCCATTAAAAATTAATGATGTTAGAAAATATAAAAAAGATGACAAAATAGAATATATCCTAAATAATATTTATGAAATCATTGAAAGGAGAGCTTATAATGAATTCTCTGTTGATGATGTAGCAACTAATTCTGATTTTTCTTATAACACAATCTATAAGCATTTTGAAAATTTATTAGTACCAAGTGGTTATATTACGTATGAAGATAATCCGTTCTTTATAGATATTAGTCATAATAGAAAAGTTTATAAAATGACAAAAAAAGGTTTTGAATGTATAGAAAAGGAATATTTAATCTAGAAGATGTTTCAAGATTAATTAAAGTTCTAAATATGTTAGTTGATAGAGGTCACACAGTGATAATCATAGAACACCATCCACATTTATTAGCATCTTGTGATTGGTTGATTGAACTAGGACCTGGTGGTGGATCAGAAGGAGGAAGAGTTATTAGCTCTGGAACACCTATAGACTTAGCTAAGGGAAGTACTCCAACAGCACCTTATTTGAAAAGAATATTGGAGGGTGAAATATGACCTGGATACCACTATTACTCTCTGATCCTTCCCCTTGTTTGCGAGTTTTGGTCTTAAAAGAACTCTTAAACCGTTCAGATTACGATATTGAAGTGCAAGAGTTACTTGAATTAAGAGAAGAAGACCCTCTAATTAAAAATCTTATTAAAATGCAAAATCCTGATGGCTCATGGGATGCATTAATTATGACTCATATCGCTTTGGGAGATAAACTCCAAGCTACGATTCATATTTTAAATCGATTTGGGTATCTTGGCTTCAATTCTACAAATACCACAGTCCAAAAAGCGGCTGAATTCATATTTACTAAACAGCAAAAGGATGGAGCATGGCCAATGCCAGGAAAAAAACAATTAAAAGATGAAGAGAGAGGTTATTCAATGATGCCTATTCAAACAAGTATTCCCCTTCTAGCATTAGCCTCCTGTGGATATTCTACTGATGAACGAGCTGAACAAGCTTATGAATGGTTAATGGAAAAAAGATTAAATGATGGAGCATGGCCAGTAGGTATCGCTTCGGGTGTTTATGGCGGAATTGCAGGGTATCGGCGTCTAGCACATTCTCGTTGGGGGTGTCGATCAAATACAACAGTTGTCCTAAATTGCCTTGCTCTCCATCCTAAAAGGTGTAAAAGTAAAGAAGCTCACAGAAGCCTTGATTTAATACTTGGGACAAACACAAAATTGAGATATAATTTAGGATTTGTAGTTGCTCGTCTAATAGGGATCGAAAAGTCTTATGGAAGAATAACATATTTTGCAAAATTTGATATAGCTCATGTTCTTGACTTATGTTGGAGAGTTGGAGCAAGCCCTAATGATGAAAGAATTGCTGAATTCATCGACTTTATAAAATCTGAAAAAGGTCCTTATGGATTATGGGAATACCTTAACCACCCACAAGCTACTAGATGGTTGACTTTTGATCTTCTACGTTCACTCTCTAAATTGAAAACTAATGAAGATTGGATCAGTTTAGAACCTCTTACTCCTTTTAAATCATATCCTAAGAAAATTAAACGATTTTGAAAATAAAAAAAAAAGAGATTATCTATAAGTATAGACAATCAATAATCCATCTTCAACTCTATCTGATCCATTTTCTGCCTGTGCTGTAGCTTGGACTTTAAGTTCATAAGTTCCTGCAGCTAGACCTTCGATGATAAAATGTGTCGTTATGCTCTTACCAACAGTGAACCCCACGGATGACTCAATAATGAAAAACCTTCTAGATTCTGGTATTTCAACGGTATCTCTCATTATTCTTACTCCACCTGTAAGCCATCCATCACCCCCTGCAGGACCATTTGAAATCTGAGCATTGAACATAACATAAACGGTTTCTCCTGCCTTCACTGTTATGGTAACATCCATGTCCGTCATGTCACCAAAACTACTTCCAGGATAAAAAGTACCTGCTTGTTCAACAGTCCATATTTGGGTAATCTCAGAGCTTCCAGAAGCCTGTTCTATAATTGTATCTGGTAGAATAATTACTGCATAGACGCCAAAACCAACTCCTCCTAATGCAATTATTAAAGCCACAATTACTAATCCATTACCTTTTCCCATATTTTTTCACAATATTTTCAGTTCTTAAAAAATTTTGAATTATATTTCAATAAAAACTTAAGAATTTAAATATATTTCTGTGAAGGATAAATAGGGATGAAAGCGTCTAAAGGAAAGAAATTTATCACTAAAAAAACAAATTAATAATTCAAACAAATCAAAGATTCAAAATAGAACCTCATTTATCTTTAAAACAAAATAATCTTATCATTATGTCTTGTCAATAATTTTTCTTATTTTTTTGAATGTTACATTTGCAAAACAATATTGTCACGCTAATGTGACAAATATTTAAATACTAAGAAAAATATCATAATAGTAAGAAAAAAGTTTTGACATAGGAATAAGTAAAGAAGTTAATGGATACTAATTGGTAGATAATTTTAGGTTAAGCTTTCCTAAAAAATTAACCTGTTATCCATTTTTTAACTAATTCCTTTCAAAATTTTTATCTAAATAAATATTTTAAAGAGGTGGTAAAAAATTTCAGTCAATGGGGATTTTTTAAAAAATAGAGCTTTAGTTTTGGATAACGGAACGGGAATTTCAAAAAATGGATTTGGAGGAGAAGATCAACCACGTTCTGTATTCGCTACGGTATTAGGAAAACCTAAGTATGGAAATATTATGCCAGATGTAAAGGATTACGCGCGTGAATGGTATATAGGTGAGGAAGCAATGGAACTTAAAGGTATAATGAATTTGAATTATCCTATAGAGCACGGAGTTGTTGGAGACTGGCCAGCAATGGAACGTTTATGGCACTACACATTCTATACCGATCTCAGAATTGATCCTTCAGAATATCCAGTTCTATTAACAGAAGCGCCATTAAATCCCAGATTAAACAGAGAGAAAATGGCGGAAATAATGTTTGAAACATTTAACGTTCCCGCTCTCTATATCGCAACCCAAGCTGCACTATCACTTTATGCTTCTGGTCGTACAACTGGTTGTGTTATTGATATTGGAGATGGAGTTTCTCACATTGTACCAATTTTTGAAGGATTTGCTTTAAGTCACGCGATTCAGAGAATTGATCTTGCTGGCAGGGATGTTACGACATATTTACAGAGATTATTAAGACAGAATGGCTATTCATTTACAACATCAGCAGAGAAAGAAACAGTGAGAGAAATTAAAGAAAAGCTTTGTTATGTAGCAATAGATCCCGAAAAAGAAATTATTCTTTCAAACAAAGTAGCTGGAATGGAAAAAGCTTACATGCTTCCAGATGGAGAAACAATTACAATAGGAATTGAACGGTTTTTAGCTCCAGAGTGCTTCTTTAATCCTGCTGTATTAGGAAAAGAATTAGCACCTTTAGATGATGTTATAGTGGGAGCGATTTCTGATTGTGATGTAGATTTACGAAGAGATCTTTATAGCAATATAGTTCTTTCTGGCGGTAGCACCATGTTCCCAGGAATTAAGGAAAGATTGAGTCGAGAAATAAAAGAACAAGTCGCTGATTCTATAGCTGTAAGGATTATCGCCCCTCCAGAACGTATGTACTCTGTTTGGATAGGTGGATCTATCTTAAGTTCATTGAAGACATTTCATAGGATGTGGATTACTCGTCGTGACTATAAAGAAGTAGGACCTCAAGTTATCCATCGATGCTTTTAGGTGATAAAAAGTGAGAATAAAAATGATGAATGGCATTCCTTGTATCATATTAGAAGACGGAATAATTTGGTCAGAAAAAGAATTGAATCAAGAATCGAAAAAATTAGTCACGCCAGAATATTTTACAGAATTCCAGCAATCTAAAGAGAGTAAATATTTTAAGAATGCATTGGAAGAATTAAAAAAGAAATTTGGAGAGAAATAAAGAATAACTAAATCTTTTTTTTTCTATTTATTTAAAAATTCATAAAAAGGGGTGGAAACTTGTATGGAAAAAATAATAACTGCTATTGATAAAAACATCAAGAAAGATGAAAGTATAATCGCCACAACAGTAATAGAAGGTGAAAGTAATATTGTATATTCAACCGAAAATTGGGATATAAGAAGAGATATTAATAAAATAAATTCAGTATGGGGTTCTCAAGGTGCGAGAGATATTACTATAGCTGAAAAAGAATATAAAATACTTCAAAATACTGATGAAAAGCTAATTGCTGTATCTATAGAAAAAAGTCGCAGAGGAGTGGTAACTAAGGAGGGTATTGTAGGTTTCAGAGATGAGGAAAGAACTATTATCTGTAAAGTCCCTGAGAATGGCATACTGTTCACAGTTCTAATGAATACAGCAAGGACATTAAGTGAAATTAGCTCTAAACAACCTTATATTCCTGATGAGATCTCTTTGGAAAAAAAAGAAGCAGATGAGGAATTAACTCCTAAAATAATTTCAGACACTTCCAGAATTCTTGAAAAATTAGGGTTACATAGGGTTGGATTAAGCGAGGATGATGCAAAAGTATATATTGCTCTTTTAGGGAAAGGAGAAAAAGGGGAAAAAGTTGGAAATCTAGATAAAGAATTGGATTTAAAGAGAACTCATATATATAGAATTATAGATCGATTAATTCAAAAAGATTGGGTAGATAAGTTAGCAAAAACTCCAAAAGGAGGACAACTTTATGCTGCAAGACCAATTGTTGAATTACTAGATGATTTTATAAAAGAAAAAGAAGAAGAAATAAAAATCTTAAAAGGATTGAAATTAATCATCAGTGAAAACCTAGAAAATGGATGGAAAATAATTACAGATAGTAAAAAGGATCTTAAGAGTCAATTTGATCTGGATATCCAAGAAATAATGGGTAATGAAAAGGATTGTGGGATTGTAATCTATGAATATGATAGAATTATTAAAGGTGAAGAGAATTTAGATAAAGTTAAGTTAAGAATCTATTCTAAAAAGTTAGAAACTACTATTAAGGAACGTAAGGAAATTGGAAAATTAAAAGATTTGAAAGATGTAAAGGTTGATGAAATTGATATTCTTGATTATTGTGGAGCGGAGATCTCTGTAATTTATAAAAAGGGAAGTGAAACGGCTAATAATGTAGGAGAAGATTGGAACATCGTGGCTAAACTCGTTTCAATTCCTATTGATAATAAAATCTATATCATTTGGGGTTCTGAGGGAAAATTTCAAATTCTTATGGATATGATTCTTAAAATTGGTTAATTTTGAAAGGTGCTCATAATGACAGGGCAAATGTCGGACGAATTTATTTTAAACGGTGAGTTATTTTCACTAGTTAGTTTAAAAGGCCAAGGATTATTCAGACCTGAGGATTTTGGAATAATTTCATATTCAAGTTGCACAGCTTGTTGGCGAGGTTATATCATGCGATATATAATTATTAAAGATCAATTATTTCTTGATGAAATGCAAGTAAATGTCGACAAGCCTCCAAAAATCAATGGTATTAAACCTCAACAAGGGGATCGCTTGTTTAAATATTATTATAAAAATTTGAAACTTAAAACTACTTTTACAGGTAAAATCCTTCTTGCAAAAGATTTCATACAATCCATGTATGTGCATATGGGGTTTCAGAGGCCAATGGCTTTTGAGACAGTTATTGAAATACATGTTGAAAACGGAGAAATCGTCTCAGCAAAAGATTTATCAAAACAGATGGAAGAACATCGGAATCAAGATTTTTATAAGGGAGCGCAACCTCTATCATATTCTCAGGACGACATAGAGAAATGGATAAAACAAACTTTTTCACTTGATTACGATTTTTAAAAATTGAAATGCATATCATTTCAAAAATTTAAGTCTCCAACGGTAATTATTTTAGAGGATTTTAAGATTTAAAATAACAGATTATACCTCATTTCTTACTTTAGTATAAAAATCTAAGATTATTTGATGCCTTTCCTCAGCTATTTTCTTGGTAACACGTAAATTCATTCGTGTTTTTAATTTCATAATTTTATTTTCTAAATGTTCGATGACTTGATTAATTCCACCTTGAGTTTTGATTGTAAAAACTATTGTTCTATATAATCCAATAGCTCCTAGAGCATCTAATTTATCGGCGTCAGATAAAATTTTTGCTTCAAGAGTTTCTGGAACGATATTATTTGAAAAAGAATGAGCCTTTATACAGTGAATTATATTATCAAGTTTTTCTTGATGTATTTGAAAATTTTTAGATTTTAAAAAATCTAATGCCATTTCAGCAGATATCTCGGCGTGATTTTTATTGTAAATAGCTCTATTTTCACCCTCTCTACCTATATCATGAAGTAAGGCAGAAATTTCAAGTATAAAAAGATTTGCACTTAAATTTTTCCCTAAATTAAGACATGAATTCAAAACTCGCATAATATGAGGAAGACCGTGAAGATCATCTTTAGATGTATTATCTATAGCAAATAGTTTTACATTTGAGAGTATTTCTTGTTCATTCATAAACATCAGCTATTAAAACCGTTATTCTTCTTCCATTTTTTAAAATTGCTGAATCCATTGTTTTTCGAAATAATTTGTTTTGTATTTTTATTAAAAACAATTGATAGAAAATGAGAAGACATCCGTGAATAACTTTCAGCTAGAATAAGTATAACATTTATTAAGTCATCTTCTTCTTGGAAAAAAGGAAAAATTGCATCCCATTTATGAAAGAATCTATATTCCCGACTTATTTCTTTTGCCATTTCATAGAAAAACATTTCTTTTGAATTATTTAAAATCTGTTTCTTTAATAATTCTTTTTTTTTTGAAGAAAATATAGAGTGCTTAGTCAATTTAAATGTCATGCCTTTCTCATTTACTTTGTTTTCATAAATTAAATAAAAAATAGGCAAAAATCCAGGTATGTAATGAGAGCCTTTTGTCGATCTAATTTGAACGGTTATTCTTAACATAGCACGAAATCCAAAAAGAATTATATAAATATATAAATAAAATGAAGTAAGAGCCATAAATTCATAATAATTTGCACCAGCGTAGAAGAAATGAATTAAAACCAAGAGATTAAGCCATGAAAAGAGTCCTAAAATTGGATTTATGGCTCTATCAGCAATAAGTCTATATTCTTTTTTGGATAGAGGGTAAAAAATTGGCATTTTTGAAGCAGTGAAAAAATCCAAAGATACATGAATACTATAACCTATGAATCCCCCAAACCACATCTCAAAGAATAGAAAGAATGAACTATTTCTTAAAAGGGCTGTGAACAGGCTAACAATTCCAGTAATAATTAATCCAGTGATATATGAATGCGAACCAGCTCTGTGAGATAAGAAATACATTTTTTTTATTTTTTGGAGGGGTTCTAAGAATATATCGATATCAGGGAATAAAGCCATTATCCAAATAAGCATGATTGATACTGGACTTAACTTAGTTAATGATAATAAACATGCTAATGTTCCAATGAACGTATGACTGAATATATCCATAATTATTCTAAATTCGCGACTTTCTATTTGTAAGAATTTTAAAAAAATGTGTTATTTTGAAGAAAAAATATAAATAATAGATTATTATTTCAATGATCAGAAGAATATAGGAAGCAATCCTATCGTCTGGTCCTCCACTAACGTTTTTTGAAGGCCATCATCCTAATTTTTTATTATTCTTCATTTTTTAAAATATATATCAAATGGTTCTTGGTCTTTTCCAAAATTTTTCATGATAAGCCTTTTAAATGTACCAAAATCGAAGCGTTCTTTCATAACCTCAGCTCATCAATCTGCATGTACAGATATAGTTATATCAGAGTCAGGATATAAATTAAAATTAATGTCTTCTTGAAGAGGAATGAATTCCTTATTTGGACCATAAGCATTTACAGCACAATCCTCATAAATTCTATTTTCTTGGGGATCCCAAATTAGTTGAAGATAACTCTTAATTAAGCCTTTGTACATAGGAAATATTGAATTTTCTGGATGTTCATAAAATTCTTTATCAATTGTTCCTAAAGCATCAATTATCGTGCCATCATTTTTTATATCTATTTCATAATCAAGACCATTTGAAAGTACTCCTTCTGGTGCAAAAATTGCTAACTTTATTTTTTTAATCTTAATAATCACCCTAAAATTATTTTAAAAAGATACATTTTTTAGAAATTAAATAAGACTTTTATTCTTAAGAAGTTTTGGTAATTCTTTTTTAAGCATGCCTTCGTTTGTGAATATTTAAATATTTTTTTCTTGTTTTAATTTCTCTCACATTTATAATTTATTTGTACTTGTCTATATTATCTTCGTATCCTTCCCAAAACCCCCGCTTACCTAAAAATCTTCCCAAATAAACCAAAGAGAGCATTATAGGAACTTCCCAGAATAATCCCATTGTTGTACCTAGCGTTGCGACTGAACCCGCGCCATACATAGCAATAGCAACGGCAATAGCAATTTCAAAATGACTTGAGGATCCAATAATAATTGTAATGATTGCATGACGATAATCCAATTTAAGAAGTTTAGTGATTAATATATTGACGCTTACGACAATAGCAAATCCGACCAATAGAGGGATAGTAATTAATACTAATAAATCGGGACGATCTATTAAAACTTCACCACTCAATGAAAACAGTACTATTAAAGTCATCAATAATGCAAGTATGGCTATTTTTGAAACAACTGGTCTATATTTATTATTAAACCACTCTTCTCCTTTTGTTTTTACTAAGGATTTTTTACTTAATATTCCCAGAAATAGTGGTAATCCAATAAAGATGAATAATGATATTAGTAGAGTTAAAGGGTTTAAAGGAATATTTTCTTCTAAAGTTATATTTGCTATAAATACAAGAATTGTTACTACGGGAATATAGAATAAAATTATTGTTAAAGTGTTTAAACTTGTTGTTATTACATTTTGCTCTTGATTTCCTTTGGCCATCCATCCCCAAACAAGGACCATAGCCGTACAAGGACCACTGCTAAGTAAAATAACAGCTAATACAAGTTCTGTATTTCCCCTTAAAAATATTATTGCCATCACTACACCAATTAAAGGAGCTAAAATCCAATTTGAAATTAATGTTATAATTATTGGTTTAGGATTTTTTCCCAACTTCTTTAATTCTGAAGTTTGAAGATTTAACATTGCAGGATACATCATGAGAAATAAACAAATTCCAATAGGAATCGAAATTCCTGCTACTTGCCATGAATCTATAGCTTTACTTAGCCCAGGAACAGATATGGAAAGAAGAATTCCTAGAATAATACACAAAAAAATCCAAATAGGAAGGAATTTTTCAAATAATCCAAGTTTCTTCTTCTTTTCTTCTTCACCCATACAGTTTCACTTTCAGTCTTCTTAATTATTAAAAAAATTGATTTATTTGAGATAATGATATTTTTATTCAAATAAAAATTTGTTGATTTGAATAAATTTTTATACATTTGTACATCTTTTATAATAATTAGAATGATAAAATTGAAATTACTCAACGCGACTGAATATGAATATTGAACATAAAAATGAAATTAAAGCAAAACTAAGGAAGTGTGAAGATGTTGATAATGTAGACTTACATTTTGACAAATTACGTAAATTAGGAGATTCATTATTAAAAAATAAAGAAATCGAAAATTTAATTATATTTCTTAATGCTTTAGCAAATAAAAAACGCTTAATGATAATGAATGTTTTAAAAGAAAAAAATAGATGCGTTTGTGAATTAGAAACAGTATTAGATGATTCTCAACCTTCTATATCACATCATTTAAAAATACTTGAAAACATTGGTTTAATTAGGGGTTGGAAAAAAGGGAAGTTTACTCATTATGATATTGTAAAAGCACAATATGAAAGATATTTGAATATGGTTAAGGAAGAATTATTTTAACAAAGATAAGCTTAACTAATATTTTATATGTTTTCATAACCTCTATTAATTTTAAAAAAAAAGATTTTTGATAAACTAAATTTTATCAAATTTTAATTTAAAAAAAAGAAACTCAACTAACCTTCTATAAATTTTCTATTACCTTCTTTAATTTTCAATAATGTTTTACAAGCAAGAATTCTATATTCCATAAGTATCAAATTTAAATGCTAGACAATTTTTTTTTATTGTAACCCAAAAAGAGGATTTTAAATTTTAAATCTAAAAAATCAAATCGTAAAAAAAAATAAGGAGTTTTACGAAAATGCCAAAACCAGTACCAGACGATGAAGCTTCAATGAATGAGTGCAGAAAATTTTGTGGCCCCTGTCCTTCCTTTAAACCTAATAAACTCAATGAATTTGAACCACATGCTCTTTTTTGTTCAAGAGGTAAAAGCGAGAAACCACTGGACCAAGTTGAGGATAAAGGCTGTAGCTGTTTCGGCTGTGGATTATTTCCACAGTATGAGCTAGAGAAGGGATACTTCTGCATGCCACAGTATCAAAAATAGTATTTTAATTTAACTAAATTTTTAATTTTCTTTTTTTATATCAAATTAAAAAATTTCTAAGCTCTTATTTTTTAAATTAATGAAAATATTGAGAATTTTAATAATCAAATTTTTATAATAAACTTCAAATTATGTTTTAGAGTTTAATTCCCAAAATTCACTTATATAAATTTAATGATTTTTGTCGAAAATCTGAAAATCGCTAAATATCTTAACGCTAAATATATATGTGTAAATTTTATTTTTAAAATAATAATGTATAAAAATAAAAAGATCCATAGATGAAATCTGTTATGGATGATTTGAATGATGTTCCGGAATTCTCTAAGTATTTTCGAGTAATTTCACCTTCAGAAATTAATATAGATAAGGAAGAAATTTTTTATCGGGATAAATATAATGATATTATAAACTATATTAAGGTTATTTTGTCAAATCATGAAGATTTGAGATTTAAAAATTATATAGAGCCAAAGGGGGCAATTTTAATTAATGTTAATCCTGGAACAGACATAATCGATTATATAAAAGTCATCTCAAAGAATTATTATTTGAATTTAATTGAATTAAATGATCAAGAGATTGTTAAATCGCCTGATGGTTTTATAAAAAGTTTTCTTTCAATATTAGAAGGTTTCAAAAAGAAAAAAAAAGGAGAAAATAAAACTGAATCTGATGAAAGACTCCTTGATAAAAAAAATGAAAAAAAAATATTACTAATTAACCACCAACCAGTACTCAATCAAAAATTTGAGGAAATAAATTTATTAGAAAGTTTTATCAACATACAACAAAGTGGCATCAATAAATTAAATTTAGTTGATTTAAATTTAATTATGATATGGATAAATTACACATTTAAAGATATTACAGTTAGATCAACTAAACTATATAATGCATTTGATCTTTTTTTTAAAATCCCTCTACTAGATAAAATCGAACGAGAAACTGTATTAAGAGATTTCTCAGAAAAGAATCCAACAATCGTTTTTGATATTAATGCTATTATAAGTTATACTGAACAATGGGAAGTGAAGGACATCAAACAATTATTAAAGGTTGGGATCTTCAAACACTTTTTAAACTCGGAATTAAACGAAACTAGTAATGAAATTACTGATATTCTAATAGATTTAATCGTATCAGGTGAGTATCTTCCAAGTATAGCTGTGAAAACTTCAGAACCATTATCTAATTTAGAGTTAAAGGAAGCCATTCCTCAAGAAAAAAAGAGAGAATCAATTCACGTTCCTGATGGATTCGAGAAAATCAAGGATATTGGTCAATTTGTTGAAGATATTCGGGAATCGCGCATTTCCGACTTTATGTTAAATCAATTATATGAGAATGCTGCATCAATAAATTATAACGAACTATTACTAATTATTGATAAATTAAATAAAAAGGAGCCACTAGAGGATAATGATAGGAAATTACTAGCAACATTTCCGTTCATACTTAACGACGCTCCAACAATGGCTCAAATTAATTTGGAAAAAGCGAAGAGACGAGTAGATCTTATAAAACAAGCATTTGGTAAATAAAATTCTATAGGATGATGTAAATTGCCTTCCCATTCACACTCTAATATGAAAACAAATGAAGTAAATTCAATGGAGAATAGAAGAATTTACATCAGTAAAGTTATTTTAGAAAATTTTTTATCTTTTCAAAAAGATACGGTTGATTTTGAGAAAGCTAAATTTGTGATTATAGTTGGTCCTAATTGGAGTGGAAAAACTTCGATCTTCCAAGCAATTAAATTTGCTTTAGGCAGCAATGCAAGAGATGAACGTTATAAGAAATGGTCAGATTTCATTAGGGATGGGCAAAACCATACTATGGTTGAAATTCATATTCAAAATGAAGAGGAAATAATAAAAATAAGAAGATATGTTATTAGGGGTCAATCTCCATACTTTAAGATACAAAAAAAGGATGATACGGATTTTAAAAAAATTCCGGCTCAAGAAATTCAAATGTTAATAACTGATTTAAATATTAATCCTGATAATCAATTTGCATTTGTAAGTCAGGGAAAAATTGATATAATTAAAAATTTAAAACCTTCAGAGTTATGTTCCTTTCTCGAGGAAGGAATTGGATTAAAAAGCTTGAGAGAGGAAATATTACAGCAAAAATATAGCGTAAATACTTTGAATAATGACCTCCAATCGCTAAAAAGTAGGAAAAATACGTTAAATATTAGCCTAGAACTTTTAAATCCTAAATTAGAACGCTTAAAACAAAAAAATAAATTGTTAAAAATTAGAAAAAAATTCAGTGACGAACTTTTATGGGCGAATAGGGATAAATTGGAAAAAGATATTATAAATATTGAGGAAGTTATTAAACGTCTTAAGAATAGTATTAACAAAATTAAAAAAAAGAAAGATTATTTTGATGCGGAAATTCTTCTTTTGATAAATAAAATTTCAAATAAAGCCCACAACATCAACAAACTTTCAGAAAAGTTAGGTGAGCTTAAGTATAAAAAGCAAGAATTAATCACAAAGATTCAGAGTTGGCAAAAAGAAAAAATAGCTGCAAAACTAGAGTTGGATACTCTATCTGATAAAATTGAAGAAGTTAAAAAAATAAATAATAATTTTAATAAACAAAAAGAAACTCTGGAAATTGAATTAAAAACAATAGACCAAGAGTGTAAAAATGTAGGACTTCGAATTGATAAATTGATAAAAGAACAAGACCAAATAGTAAAAAAAATTAAGCAAAATAGTATTTTATTAGAAGATTATAATCAACTGCTTTCGGAGAAAAAGAAGAAATTAGCAAACATTCAAGAGAATGAAAACTTAATTAAAGATTTTAATGATGAGATTAATCAACTCTTTCAAAGTTTTAAAGACATAGAACATAAATTAGAAAAAAATAAATGGTTTTTAGAAAATCCATCAAAAGATCTGTTAAAACAGCTTGATAGAGATCTTAGCAAAACATCTTTAAAAATATTTGAGATTGACTCTGAAGTAAAAAAGCTTGAAATTGAAAAATCAAAGAAATTACGAAAATTAAAAATTTTACAAGCTTCACTAAGGGAACGTCGCGTAATTCTTCCTTCAAACATAAATGTTCTTAAAGAAGAGATCAATACAAGAGGTTTAAAAGTAAAAGGCCCAATCATTGATTATCTAAAATATGCTGATGAATTAAGTTATGCTATAGAATCAGTCTTGGGCGAAAAATTACTCTATAGTTTTGTAGCAAAGGATTGGGATACTTTAAACTTATTAAAAAGATTAAAAGAAAAATATAGAGCTTATTGCAATATATATCTTCCTAAGAATCTAAATATCAAACCAATGGTTAAAATTTCTGGTAGTGGAATATTAGGATATTTGGCAGATTTAATTAAAATTATTGATGATGATATCGATATTAAGAAGGTAATTTATTCAATAGTAAAAAATTGTCTAGTAGTAAAAGATTATCGTTCAGGTAAACAACTTTACACCTCAACTATTTTCAGAGGAAAATGCGTTACATTAAAGGGAGAGCAAATAGTCTCTTATAAATACGTATTTGAGACGCCATACTTAAAGAGATTGAAAGGATTGTTAAGTGCCGGAACACAAAAAGAACAATCAAGTGTTTTAGAATCTGATATAATTTCCTTAAATGATGATATCTCAGAGTTAATATTGGAGCAATCTAAATTGGACGATATACAGAAGGATCTTTTTAAGAAAAAGGAATCTTTCAATGATCTATTATATAATTTTAACCAAAAACAAAGGATTACAGCAAAGAAAAATCAATTATATGACCAAATGCATGATTTAGAAAAATCTAATACCCGTATTAAAAATGAAGTTAAAATTTTAGAGCTCAAAATAAAGGATTTGAAAACTCAGACAGATCCTGAATTTTTTAAATGGAATGATAGGATTAAAGAAATTCCTATAGAATTAGCCTCTCTCAATGAAGAAAAGAAAAAATGGGATAAGAAGTCAAATGAGAGTTTAGATATCTTTAAAGAAGTTAACGAAAAGATAAATCATCTTACTTTAGAAGAAAACAGCTTAAATCAAGAATATGAAACAAAGAAAAGTGTGTTTCAAAAAGCAGATAAGTCAGCGTTTGAAACCTATCGACAACTAGGGAATGTTGAAGATGAGCAAGAAGTAATTGACAAAAAAATTTCAGATCTAAAAGAGATTATATCAAATTTACAAAAAGATAAGCAGGATTTCGAGAGGGAAAATATCCAAATTACTTTAAATCTAGAACAAAAAAATATTAAATTAAATTCATACAATCAAGATCTTGAATTTAAAAAAAATGATTTAGAAAGGATTAATTCTGAAATAAGCCCTTTAATTTCAAAACAAATCTTTAAAATTCGTCCCATAGAGGAAATTCGAGAAGAAATTTTTAGCATAGATAAGGATTTACTTAAGTATTTGGATGTTGATGATTCGCTTTTAATACAAAAAGACCAAATCTTAGCAACTCTTAAAGAAATCGCAAAAAATCAAAATGATTTGGAGAAAGATGTAAAAGCAGCAGTATTAACAGAAAATAAAATGGAAAATACTTACTATAAAAAATTTAGTAATGTACTTGAAAATCTTCAAACAAAAGTGAATCAAAAATTCGATGATTCTCAAATTAAATCATACTGCTCGCTTGAATTAACGGGAAATTTTAAAGATTTAGGCGTTAATATTAAAGCCGCTACTTCAAAAGAACAATTAAAATCATTTACTGCGCTTAGTGGGGGTCAAGTTTCTTTAATCTCAATTTGTTTAATCTTATCTCTTCAAGAAATTAAACCTTCACCACTTTGCATGTTGGATGAGGCTGGAATGTTCCTTGATGAGAAGAATTCAGAAGTAGCATACCAATTAATTAAATCAACACTTGAAAAAAATCCCATACAACTGTTTATGTTTTTACCTAAATCTTCCAACTCATTATTTTTATTAGCTGAGAAATTAATAGGAGTTGCCAGAGTAGGAAAAAATGAAATTTCTTCAATATTTAAACCTAAAATTATCAAAAAGAAATAATTCAAAATAAATAATGGAACAATTAGATTATTCTGAGGAAATAACCAAAAAAATTGAAGATATCAAAAGTAAGGTTTTATCTGGAGATATCTCTCTATTAGATATAGAATTAGTCCCAATCTTTAATAGTTTAAAAAATACTCTCAGTACATATAACATTAATAAATATTCAACCACTTATAAGAAAGTATTTCGACTTCTTATCCAAAAATTCGAAGAATTAAAGTTCCTACTTACTCAATTAGATAATGAAGAAATATTTTTAAATTATTTAAACACAAATCCAGAGGATTTAGAAATTTATCAATTATTTGAGGGATGCTGGAAAAAACCTTTTAATATTGAGAGCTTATCTTTAAGATTCCTTGAATCTTCTAAAGATAAATTATGCACTGAGAAGAGAGCATTTCCAATAATTACCTTGGTAGATAAAATAGAATTAAAAGAAAATTTTTTACTAGAGGTTCCTAAACAAAAATTTACTGAAAAAATGATGGATTTTTTTAATTCTATTAAAGATAAGCTCCCATGCTCTTATGATGAGATTTTTGAAGAAGATAAAGTGCAAGTTAAAATATTCGAAAAATTCGTGTATCTTTTGCATTTGCTTCAATTAGGGAAGATTAAATATCAGAAAGAATCTAACTTTTTGTATTTATAAAAAGAGGAGAAAAGAATGAACGAATTGACAGTTTTAATGAATTTACTAAGTAAAAAAACAAATTTATCCGAGATAGGAGCGCCAAAAAAGGAAATTCTTAATGCTCTAAATGTTAAAGATAAGAATAAATCAATTCATTTCCAAAACTTAATTATTAATTTATCTAATTATATTGAACCACTAGGTCTTCAAGTTAAATTTAATCCACTGAATTCTCATTGGTATATTTCTTTCGATTCCGAAAGCTCAGAAATAATTTCAGCAAATCCCTTCAATGGAAAACCTAGATTAGCCGCTTCATTGTTCTGTACTTTAATATGTTGCGTTAATAATTCTGGTGTTGCTAAAATCCAAAAAATACAAAAACTGAGAAATAAAAAAGGATTATTAGAGGACTTAAAAGAATTGGAGAAATTGAGTTTTATAATTGTTGAGAAAAATTTAAAACAAGTCCATTTAACTCCATTAATTGGTTATCTACTTGATTTAGAGAAGCTATTTGTGAAAATTGCTTTAAAATTAAAAAGTTAAAATCGTTTCCCTTGGCCAAACTCCCTTTTACAGAGATTTGAATGTAATTCCCTCTTTTATGTTTCACTCTAAATTCTTCAATTAAAGGATTTCCAAACTTTAATACTTTATCCATTGCCTTTTTA